>JACCDQ011256161.1_pt1 | contig 17290 bp, 16 predicted proteins | sample 7446031 | NCBI WGS metagenome assembly JACCDQ01 (sample SAMN15323442, study PRJNA562643) | freshwater metagenome | isolation source: river surface water | place: USA:Blue River Watershed | collected 2017-08-17
CAGATAAAAAAGATATTCGTTTTAAAGAACTATTGTCACATTATGCAGGATTAGTTTCTTGGGTGCCTTTTTATAAAGCCACTTTAGATTCTAAAGAAAAACCATTAGCAAAATATTATAGAAAAATTCCTGACGCTCAATTTTCTAGACAGGTTGCGGATAGTTTATACATTCGCAATGATTACCACGACACCATCATGAAGATTATTGTAGACAGTAAATTATCAGTCAAAAAAGAGTATAAATATAGTGATTTTACGTTTATTATACTTGGGAACTATTTAGAAAAAGTTACTGGCAAACCATTAGATATTTTAGCTACGGAGCAAATTTTTAAACCTATTGGAGCTAACAATACGATGTATAATCCGTTGCAAAGAATGGATAAAAGTCAAATAGCTCCTACGGAAATGGATTCCTATTTTCGCTATCAAAAAATACAGGGATATGTACATGACATGGCTGTAGCTATAGAGGGAGGAGTAGCAGGACATGCTGGTGTTTTCTCCAATGCAATGGATATTGCTAAAATTATGCAAATGTATTTGCAAAAAGGGAATTATGGAAATCATCAATATTTTTCGACCAAAACTTTTGACGATTTTAACACCTGTTATTTTTGTTCAGAAGGGAATAGAAGAGGTTTAGGTTTTGATAAACCACAATTGACTGGAGATAGTCCAACTTGTGGTTGTGTTTCAAAATCTAGTTTTGGTCATACTGGTTTTACGGGAATTATGGCTTGGGCAGACCCAGTAACGGAAATAGTCTATGTTTTTATTTCTAATAGAACATATCCAACAAATCCTCTAAATAATCTTTCAAAAGAACATGTAAGAGAAACGATTCAGAAAGTAATTGCAGAAGCTGTTATAAATTAAATGATATGTTAAAAAATGTATTTTTTTTTTTAGGTTTGTTTATAAGTATATTTTTCGGAAATGCACAAAACATAGATTTTGAGGTATTGAAGAAAATTAATGTGAATAGAAATACAGCTTTAGATCCTACATTTAAAACAATTACAAATTCAGCGGTTCCTATTAGTATAGCTACTCCAATTTTAATTTACTCAGTTGGTTTACTACACCATGATTCGGTAGCAAAACAAAAAGCACTATTCATAGGAGAATCATTTTTAGCTTCGGCTTTCATTACAACCGTTTTAAAAGATGTAATAAGAAGAGAACGACCGTATGTAAATCATCCCGAAATACAACCGCTCTCTTCAGAAGGTAGCTATTCCATGCCTTCAGGACATACTTCAACCGCATTTGCTACGGCTACTTCGTTGAGTATTGCATACCCAAAATGGTATGTGGTTGTTCCTTCTTTTGTTTGGGCTAGTTCAGTAGGTTATTCCCGAATGCATTTGGGAGTTCATTATCCGTCAGATGTTTTGGTAGGAGCTTTGGTAGGGAGTGGTTCAGTTTATGTTACTCGCAAACTAAATCAATGGTTGAATAAAAAATCTCATAAAATTAAATAATTGATTTATTGTTAAATTCTTTTTTAAAAAAGAGATAAGCCGATTTTATTTCTGTAAATTCGTATTTCTAAATTATAGCAATGAAAATAGCAATAGTTTGTTATCCCACCTTTGGCGGAAGTGGAGTCGTAGCAACCGAATTAGGTCTTGAGTTAGCTCGTCGAGGTCATGAAATACACTTTATTACCTACAGTCAGCCTGTTCGGTTAGCACTTTTAAATCCTAACGTACATTACCACGAAGTAAACGTTCCAGAATATCCATTATTTCATTACCAACCCTACGAATTGGCTTTGTCAAGCAAATTAGTTGATATGGTAAAATTGTATAAAATTGAAGTGTTACATGTGCATTATGCTATACCTCATGCCTATGCGGGTTATATGGCAAAACAAATGCTGAAAGATGAGGGAATCAATATTCCAATGGTTACAACCCTCCATGGAACAGATATAACTCTGGTTGGAAACCATCCATTTTACAAACCAGCAGTAACTTTTAGTATTAATAAATCAGATTTTGTGACTTCGGTTTCGCAAAGTTTGAAAGACGATACGCTTAAATTATTTTCTATTAAGAATGAAATTCAGGTGATTCCAAATTTTATTGAATTGGATCAAATTGAAAAAGAAGACAAAACACCATGTCAACGTTCGGTTATGGCAAATGAAAACGAACGTATTATTACTCATATCAGTAATTTTAGAAAAGTAAAACGAATTCCGGATGTAATTAAAATTTTTCATGCTATTCAGAAGGAAATCCCAGCTAAATTAATGATGGTAGGTGATGGACCAGAAAAGGAAAAAGCAGAATATTTATGTCAGGAATTAGGTATTTTAGATAAAGTTATTTTCTTTGGGAACAGTAATGAAATTGACAAAATTTTATGTCAAACGGATTTATTTTTATTACCATCAAAAACAGAAAGTTTTGGTTTAGTAGCTCTTGAAGCGATGGCTTGTGGGGTTCCTGTTATATCGAGTAATGCAGGAGGATTGCCAGAAGTAAATAGAGATGGTTTTTCAGGATATTTAAGTGACGTTGGCGATATTAAAGGCATGGCTAAAAATGCCTTGAAAATACTTAAAAAAGACGATGTGTTGGCTGAGTTTAAACAAAATGCCCTAGCTACAGCTCAAAAATTCGATATTAAAAAGATTTTACCCCTTTACGAAGATTTATATCGTAGAGCCATCGCTAAATTTTCATAATATAAAAAAAAGCCACTTGAAAAGTGGCTTTTTTTAAGTTCTAGAATTTGTATCTAATTCCTAAGGCTATATCAGAACCATAATTATTATCAAAATAACCATGCCCTCCAAATTCAGGTCGGTAATCTAAAGAAAGTAAGATTGGGACTTCCTTAAAGTGATATTCAATACCAACATCACCTGCAATGTAAGCAAAACTACCGTTGCTGCCAGAAGCACTCCAACTTCCCAAGCCAGCTCCAGCACCAGCATACCAATTAAAGCTATTGTCAATTTCCCAAACCCATTGGTAAATACCCGTTAATTTGAAAGCACTTACATTGTGGTTGTTTCTCCAACCTAAATCAGCCTCTAATCGATTGTTGTCTGATAATCCTTTTTGATATGAAATTTCAGCTCCAAAACCGTTGTTGTCACCCAAACGTAATCCTAATGCATTTTTTGCAATGTCTTGAGCCTGCGCAGTAAACCCTAACCCCATTAGTAGTACTGCTGATACGATTAATTTTTTCATAGTAATTTATTTTTACCTAATTTAATCAAAAAACGCACCAAAAACGAATAAATTGTATCATTTCTGTATTTAAATTTATTGTTTTTAGCTACTGAAAAGAAAATTAATTAGTTACCAAAAAAAAACTTTAAACCTTAAATTTTTAAACTTTAAACTAAAATGGTACTTTTGTTCAAAACTAATTATAATGGCAGGAAATAGCTACGGAACACTGTTTAGAATTACTACTTTTGGAGAATCACATGGAGAAGCTTTGGGCGGAATTATCGATGGATGTCCTCCTGGTGTATCAATAGATTTAGAAGCAATTCAGTTTGAAATGTCTAGGAGAAAACCAGGTCAATCAGCAATTGTTACGCAACGAAAAGAACCAGATGACGTGCAGTTTCTTTCAGGAATATTTGAAGGAAAAACTACAGGAACGCCAATTGGTTTTATTATCCCGAATACCAATCAAAAATCAGATGATTATTCGCACATAAAAGACAATTACAGACCTAGTCATGCTGACTATGTGTACGATCAAAAATATGGTTTTCGTGATTATAGAGGTGGGGGTAGAAGTTCAGCTCGTGAAACAGCAAGTAGAGTAGTAGCGGGAGCTATTGCAAAACAAATGTTACCTGAAATTAAAATTAACGCCTACGTTTCTTCGGTAGGACATATTCATTTAGATAAAAAATACCACGATTTAGATTTTTCTAAAATTGAAAGCAATCCCGTTCGTTGTCCAGACGAAAAAGCGGCAGCTGAAATGGAAGAATATATTCGCGAAATTCGCAAACAAGGAGATACCGTTGGAGGTGTGGTAACTTGTGTAATTCAAAACGTTCCTGTAGGATTAGGCGAACCCGTTTTTGATAAATTACATGCCGAATTAGGAAAAGCAATGCTTTCTATTAATGCGGTTAAAGGATTTGAATTTGGAAGTGGTTTTTGTGGTGCCGAGATGAAAGGTAGTCAACATAATGATTTGTATTATGCGGATGGAACAACAAAAACGAATCTTTCAGGAGGTATTCAAGGTGGAATTAGCAACGGAATGGATATTTATTTCCGTGTAGCTTTTAAACCAGTTGCTACAATCATGCAAAAACAAGAAGCATTAGATAATAAAGGCAATATTGTCGAAATGACAGGTAAAGGGCGTCATGACCCATGTGTGGTTCCTCGTGCGGTACCTATTGTAGAAGCAATGGCAGCCATTGTTTTAGCTGATTTTCACTTGATAAATAAAACCTACACCAAATAATTAGGAGCTATTTCCTGCTGTACGCTATATCTTTTTGGTGCCTTCGAGTGCCTCAGTCACCAAAAAAGGATGCCGCTACCATCAGGGCTAACCATAAACCAAATATATAATGAAACAAGATACAAATAAAGTTTCCTTTTTGTCAGGCTTAACAGGACAAATCCTTATTGCAATGCTATTGGGCGCTATTTTAGGAATTGTTATTCATACTAATTGTACAGACGAAATTGCAGAATCATTTAGTTCCAAGATTAAAATGTTAGCTACCGTTTTTATTCGTTTGGTACAAATGATTATTTCTCCATTAGTATTTACAACGCTTGTTGTAGGGATTGCTAAATTAGGAGATATCAATGCAGTTGGAAGAATAGGAGGTAAGGCTTTGGGGTGGTTTTTTACCGCTTCCTTTATTTCGTTGTTATTAGGAATGTTTTTTGTAAATATTTTGGAACCAGGGGTTGGTTTAAATCTTCCTAATATTGATTTAGCTTCAGCCTCAGAGGTTACTGCTAAAACACAAACCTTATCTTTTGAAAATTTCATTGAGCACATTGTCCCTAAAAGTGTTTTTGAAGCTATGGCGACTAATGAAATTTTGCAAATTGTAATTTTTTCAATTTTCTTTGGTTTGGCTGCAGCAGCTATTGGAGATACTGTAAAACCGGTAATTAGTGCCTTAGATAAAACCTCGCATATCGTTTTAAAAATGGTAAATTACGTAATGAAATTCGCGCCAATTGGAGTTTTTGGAGCTATCGCAGGAGTTTTTGCGGTAAGAGATTTCCAAGAGTTAGCAATTACCTATTTTAAATTCTTTGGTTCCTTTTTAATTGGGATTTCATCGTTATGGATTGTTTTAATTTTGGTAGGATATATTTTCTTGAAGACAAGAATGTCAACTCTATTAAAGAGAATTATAAGTCCATTAATTGTAGCCTTTGGTACTACCAGTAGCGAAGCCGTTTTCCCAAAGTTGACAGAAGAATTAGAACGTTTTGGGGTAAAAGACAAAATAGTTTCGTTTATGTTGCCTCTAGGATATTCGTTTAATTTAGATGGAAGTATGATGTACATGACTTTTGCCAGTATATTCATTGCTCAAGCTTATGGAGTTCATTTAGATTTAGGAACACAAATGACAATGCTTTTAGTTTTAATGCTTACAAGTAAGGGTATAGCAGGAGTGCCAAGAGCTAGTTTAGTTGTAGTAGCGGCTACTTGTGGGATGTTTAAAATTCCTGTAGAAGGTATAGCACTGATTTTGCCAATTGATCATTTTTGTGATATGTTTCGTTCAGCAACAAATGTGTTAGGAAATGCATTAGCTACTTCCGTAGTTGGTCAATGGGAAGATACTATAGAAGAAGAATAAAATTGTAAATAAAATAAAGAAAGAACAGGAGTCCTCATATAGAAGGGTTTCTGTTTTTTTATAGCTTAAATTATATAAAAAGAGGATCATTTTCTTGCGTATACATTTGTGCTAATAAAAAATAGGTATCGTCTAAATGAGCATTAGACATGTTTTTATTTGAGGGTATACTAGGGTGTTTTTTACGAATCGTTTGTTTGTATCTTGGATTCATTAGTTTAGTTTTTTTTAAGATGTATTTTGCAGTATTCATGACAGTCTTTTTAAATTATAAATAAATCGAATCGTTACGTCTTTAGGCAAAAGACGCAACGATTCTTTGTAAATAAGGACTTAGTAGTATTCTTACTTACAATGCTTTATTGAATAGCAATACTTTTGCTTGTTTTCTTTTTACCTCCTTCTTTTTTAGCAATTTCCACATGAAGGATGCCGTCTTTATAATTTGCCTGTACTTTATTCTCGTCAATATATTCAGGTAAAGCAAAAGATCTATAAAACGATTGATAATTGAATTCTTTTCGAATATAATTGTCTTTTTTTCTCGTTTCTTCTTTTTCTTCTTCTTTCTCAGATGAAATAAGTAACGTGTTATTATCAATTTCTACTTTAAAATCCTCTTTTTTCATTCCAGGTGCTGCTAATTCTACTTGTAATTTAGTGTCTGTTTCTTTTAAATTTACAGAAGGTAAATTGCTACCAATAGAAGAAAAGTTTCTGTCTGTCCAATCGAAGATATCTCTTGAAAATAAATCATCGATAAAATTACTTGTTGGGAGTAACGGCAATAAGCTGTTTCGTTTTACTAAAGTTTCCATACTATTAAAATTTAAATGTTTGTGATTAAGAGTAGCAAACTTAAATAAGATACTACTTAACGAGATTTAATTTAACACATAAAACGTTGTAAATTAAATTATTACCGACAAAAGGTATTACAAAAAAAACACTGATAAATTAATACCAGCGTTTTTTATTTTTTTTAGAAGCGTTAGATTTTCTTGATTTTTGATTTTTTCCACTACGATTAGTAGATGGGGTTGTTTTTTCTAGACTTCCATCAGGTCGGTCGGTATGCCAAGGATAGGGATGTTCAGTAATAGTTTTTACATCCACTCTAATTAATCTTTGGATATCTTTCCAATAGGGATGTTCATCTTTACTACAAAAAGAAAGTGCAATTCCTGCATGTCCAGCACGACCAGTTCTACCAATTCGGTGCACATAAGTTTCTGGAATATTTGGCAAATCGAAATTAATTACAAAGGGGAGTTGGTCAATATCAATTCCACGGGCAGCAATGTCTGTAGCAACAAGAATACTAACCTCTTTATTTTTAAAAGAATCTAGTGCACGTTGTCTTGCACTTTGGGACTTATCTCCATGAATAGCTTCAGCAGCGATATTTTTTTTTCGTAATGATTTTACAACATTGTCTGCTCCATGTTTAGTTCTTGTAAAAACTAATACATCAGATAGTTTTTCATTTCGGATTAAGTGATACAGTAAATTTCTCTTTTCACTTTTTTCAACAAAGTAAATACGTTGTTCTACTTTCTCTGCTGTAGAAGAAATAGGTGCGACTTCTACTCTGGCAGGATTTTTTAAAAATAGTTCAGCTAATTCTCTAATAGCCATCGGCATAGTAGCCGAGAACAATAAGGTTTGTCTGTTATTTGGGGTTAATTTGACTATTTTCTTTACATCATTAATAAACCCCATATCAAGCATCTGATCGGCCTCGTCAAGGACTAAAGTATGTAAATTATCAAAATTAATAAATCCTTGTTTATGTAAATCGAGTAAGCGACCAGGAGTACTTATTACCACATCAATCCCTTTTTTTAGGACATCAACTTGTGGAATTTGGGATACACCACCAAAAATAGTGGTTTGAGTTAGATTAGTATATTTGGCATAAGTGTCAAAATTTTGACCTATTTGGATTGCTAACTCTCGGGTAGGAGTAACAATTAAAGCTCTAATTTGTTTGCTTTTTTTTGAAGAACCTACTATTCGATGCAGTTGATGAATGATGGGTATGGCAAATGCGGCTGTTTTTCCTGTCCCTGTTTGTGCACAACCAATTAAATCTCTCCCTTCTAAAATATACGGAATTGCTTGTTCTTGAATAGGAGTTGGATTGGTGTAGCCTTCTTCATAGACTGCTTTTTGAATACTTTTAGAAAGTGATAAATCTTCGAATAACATATTTTTGGTTTTTAAATAGATTCTAATAGTTAGTAATCTACATGTGGCAAAGATAGGTTATTATTTTGGAAGAGTTATTTCTACTTATGGTAGTGGAAAATTAATTTTTTCATTATTAGATTTAATGAAATCGGTAATTAGATGTCCTATAATTTTACCAATTAAATGATCGTTTTTTTCTTCTCCTAAATCAGGAGCCCCTTCACAGAGGTGTAAATACGTTACATTTTGAAATTTTCCAAAAAAAGAAACAAAACGTCTTAATTCTTCTACAGAAAAACCAGTTAAAGTCATGGTATTACTAGCAATATTTGGGATAGAACCTAAGTCAATTTCCACACCAAAAGGTTCCTGATTAATGAAATCCAAGGCTTGTGTCATTTCTTGTTCAAAATCTTTTTCTTTCCGAATATTGATACTGTCATAGGTAACAAATCGGACTCTATCTTCAATTTTTTTGAGCGTATCTAAAACACTTTTAGAAGTGTAGTTTTCATGAAGCCCAAATATGAAATATTTTTTTAAAAATCCTTCTTCGTAGGCGTATGAAAAAGCATTTCCACTATGTCTACCTTCTAAAATTCTAAAATCAGAAAGAGCATCAAAGTTGATTGCATTAATAGGTTTTCCTTTAGCGAGAGCACTTCCTTTAATGTTTCCGTAAGCATTATTATGTCCGCCTCCAATGACAATAGGGACTTTGCCTAATTTTACGATATTAAAGATAATATGAGATACTTCTTTGTCTATTTTTTCAACTAATTGGCTTAACTTAGAACGATCATCAATATCATTAAAATCCAAATGCGCTACTTCTTCCATTTCACTCGTTACATTGAGTTGCCCTAGAATTACAATTTGATTTCCTTTGCAAAATCGATTGTGTTGGATATTGGCAATACTTTTTATGGCGCTATTCCAAGCCGATGCTGCTCCAGGTCGACCATAGTTAGCTCTAATACCTATATCTTCAGGGATTCCAAATAGAACATATTTTGCTTCACAAGTTGCTAGGAAATCTAAGGGGTCTAACCCTTTAGGTACAGTAATCATTTTCTCGCCAAATTTAATCTCCCCATTTCGGTGATTTGTAATTTTACCAAGATCAGTTATAGTAAAAGGAATTAGTTTGTCCATGTATAAATATTTTTAATCAAAAATACTATAAATGTCTTAAAATACGTTGTATCGTCTAGATATATTGTTACTTTTGTAAAAACTATTAAACTATAAACAGAAAAATTAAGATGGAAAATCAAAAAAGCAATTCAAATTTGAAAGCTGTCGTAGTTGTATTACTATTATTGCTTTTGGGGAGTTTAGGTTACATTTTTAAAATGTCAACTGATGCCGAAATTGTTCGAACAGAATTGAAGACAACATTAACTGAGAAAGAATCAGTAATGAAAGATTTGCAAGAATTGAAAGCTACATACGATGCTGCGATTGCTGAGAATACTACTATGTCTGAAGAGTTAATTAAAGAAAGAGATAAAGTTGTAGCATTGATGGAAGAATTGAAGCAATCTAAAGGAGATGTTTCTAAATTCAAAACTCAGTTGACATCTTTACAAAGTAATATGAAAGTATTACTAGCTGAGAACGACAATTTGAAAAAACAAAATGTTGTTTTAACAACACAACGTGATAGTACAAGAGTAGTATTAGTAGAATCAAAGAAAGCTAACGAAGTTTTAACAGCTCAAAATACAGATTTATCTAAAACAGTAGAAAAAGGATCTATTCTTACAGTTTTAAATACTAAAGGAGCTGCTTATAAAGTAAGAAGTTCAGGAAGACAAATTGAAACAGAAAAAGCAAATAGAGCTGATATTTTGAAAGTTAGTTTTACAATTGCTGAAAATAAAATCGCTAAATCAGGATTAAGAACATATTATGTTCAAGTTATTGATAGCGAAAATAATGTTGTGGGTGATAAGAAAACAGAAACTTTTGGTCCAAAATCATTGACCTATAGTTTTACAACTAGTGTGAAATATGATAATAAGACTATTGATGTATCTGAAGATTTAGCAGGTAAAAATTTTGCTAAAGGAACCTATTTTGTTAATGTTTATGATAAAGATGAATTGGTTTCTAAAACTAGTTTTAGTTTGAGATAAGGGTTCTATAGTATATTATAAAAAGGAGAAACTTAAAGTTTCTCCTTTTTTTTCTCTTGTAGGCTTACCTAATTAATAAGCTTGATTCATCTTTTCTTTTATAGCACCCAAACACAAATTATTGATACTTCCTTCGTGGGTGTGTTTGGTCTCTTTAGGAGATTGGAATGTACCATTTTCTAATTGTTCAGCAACGGCTTTGTAAGCATCTCTAAAAGGAATTCCAGCTACTACCATTTCATTTAAGGAATCAACCGTAAAAAGATAATCGTATTTTTTATCGTCTAAAATATGTTCTTTTACCGTAATGTCTTTGATAGAAAAAATAGCGATATCCAAACACGCTTTCAAATTTTGAATAGCAGGAAATAAACCTTCTTTTAGCAATTGCAAATCTCGATGATAACCACTTGGAAGATTGTTGGTAATTAAAGTTATTTCATAAGGCAACGCTTGAATTTTATTGCATTTTCCACGAATCAATTCAAATACGTCTGGATTTTTCTTGTGAGGCATAATACTCGATCCGGTCGTAAGATGAGCAGGCAAAATGATAAAATCAAAGTTTTGACTCATATACAAACACACATCCATGGATAATTTAGCCAAAGTAGCTGCCACACTGCTCATAGCAAAGGCTACTGTTTTCTCCGCTTTTCCACGACTCATTTGAGCGGCAACTGCATTGAATTTTAAGGTTTCAAATTGCAATTCTTGAGTGGTAAAAGTTCTGTTGATAGGGAAGGAGCTTCCGTAACCTGCGGCAGAACCCAAAGGGTTTTGGTCTACTACTTTTAGTGCAGCATTCAACAAGGTAATGTCATCAATCAAACTTTCGGCATAGGATGAAAACCACATCCCAAATGATGAAGGCATTGCAATTTGTAAGTGCGTATAACCAGGTAACAATACATTTTGATGTTTCTCAGCCGATTCCATTAACAAATCAAAAAGTACTTTTACTTGTTCTTTGAGTTCTTTAACAACATCTTTAAGATACAAATGGACGTCCACTAAAACTTGGTCGTTACGAGAACGTGCCGTGTGGATTTTTTTACCTGCATCGCCTAATTTGATAGTTAATAAATATTCAATTTTTGAATGAACATCTTCGAAGCTATCTTCGATTTCAAAATTACCAGCCTCTACATCTTTAATAATTTCCTCTAAAGCGAGAACCAATGAAGTAGTTTCTTCGGTAGTTAATAAACCTATCTGACCTAACATCTTGGCATGCGCAATAGACCCCAAAGCATCGTATTTGGCTAATACTAAGTCCAATTCTCTGTCGTTTCCAACTGTGAAATGTTCTATTTGTTTATCAGTAGCAATTCCTTTTTCCCAAAGTTTCATATATGTGTAAATTTTATTGCTTGAAAAAATCAGTTAGTATTTTAATGTACAACTCAATTCCTTCTTCTATTTCGTTAATAAATATAAATTCATCTGCTGAATGCGAACGCAAGGTTTCTCCAGGCCCTAATTTTAAAGATTGACAGCTTAAAACCGACTGATCTGAAAGGGTAGGTGAGCCATAAGTGGTTCTTCCTAGAGAGATTCCAGCTTGAACTAAACCGTGTTGCAACGGAATAGACGAAGCGTTCAAATGCATAGAGCGTGGATTGATTTCGGCAGAAAGATGTTGTTTTACAGTAGCTAAAATCTCTGCATTGCTATAGCAATCATTCACTCGGATATCCACCACTAAATGACATTCAGCAGGTACGACATTGTGTTGTTTTCCTGCACTTACTTGAGTAACGGTCATTTTTACTGGACCTAATACTTCCGAGATTTTTTCAAATTGATAGGTTTTAAACCAATCAATTACAGACATAGCATTATAAATTGGATTGTCATCATTTTGATGTGCAGCATGGCTTGCGGTTCCTTTTATAATAACATCTAAAACTAATAATCCTTTTTCGGCAATAGCCAATTGCATTAAAGTAGGTTCGCCCACAATGGCGCAATCCAGTTCTGGCAAATGTTTTAAAACACTGTTTAGTCCATTTTTACCACTGCTTTCTTCTTCTGCAGAAGCTACCATTACAAGATTGTAAGGTAGATTTTCTTTCGAATAAAAGTGTACAAAAGTAGCTAACAGGGACACCAAACAGCCTCCTGCGTCATTACTGCCTAATCCGAATAATTTGCCGTCTTTTACAATGGCTTCAAAAGGATCATTGGTGTACCCTTGATTGGGTTTTACTGTATCGTGGTGTGAGTTCAACAAAAGTGTTGGTTTGTTTTTGTCGAAATGTTCGTTGAAAGCCCAAACGTTATTATTTTCTCTTTGAAAAGGAATGGTATTTTGGTTGAACCAATTCTCAATTAACAGTGCTGTTTTATCTTCTTCACTAGAAAAGGAAGGTGTTTCGATAAGCGCTTTTAATAAGGCAATAGCTTCTTGTGTCAGTATTTCTATAGTCTTCATAAAGTAATTGTCGTATAAGTCGCGGTTTTGTTTTGTAACATACTATGGTGTCCAATTCTAATTTGTTGTACTCCCTTAGATAAACTATTAAAACAGTTTTCTAATTTAGGAATCATTCCGGAATGAATGGCTTGTTCACTTTTTAATTTAGCGTACAAATCAGGATTGATTTTTTCAATTACTGAAGTATCATCCTCGGCGTCAAATAGTACTCCTGGTTTTTCGAAGCAATAGGTAAGGGTTACCTCAAAAACCGAAGAGAGCGCTATGGCTAATTCACTGGCAATAGTGTCGGCATTAGTGTTTAATAATTGTCCTTTTCTATCGTGTGTGATAGCACAAAAAACGGGTGTAATACCGCTACTAATCAACGTTTCTAATAAGGCAGTATTTATTTTTTTTACATCTCCCACAAAACCATAATCAATGGTAGGGTGATTTCTCTTGTCCGACTGAATTAAATTACCATCAGCACCTGAAAATCCCATAGCGTTAGTACCGTTTGCCTGTAATTGAGCTACAATATCTTTATTAATTTGTCCTGAATATACTCCAACTACAACCTCTAACATGGCTGCGTCTGTAATTCTTCGTCCGTCAATCATTTGAGGAACTAAACCCATACTTTGTGCTAATTTGGTGGCTGATTTCCCTCCTCCGTGAACCAATATAGTATTGCCTTCTAAACCTGAAAAATCAGATAAAAAAGTTTTTAATTCGGTAGGATCATCAATGATATTTCCCCCAATTTTAATGATGGATATGGATTGTTTATTTCCCATCTTGTAGTATTTTTTGTAAAACTAACTGAGCTGCATAGGTTCTGTTATTGGCTTGTTCAATCACGATTGAATTTTCGCTATCAATCACTTCGTCTGCCACAATAACATTACGTCTTACAGGTAAACAGTGCATAAATTTAGCATTGTTTGTTAGCTTCATTTTCTCAGCTGTCACCGTCCAATTAGGGTCTGAGTTGGTTACTTTACCATACTCTTTGTAATTACTCCAGTTTTTGGTGTAAATAAAATCGGCATTTTCAAACGCTTTGTTTTGATCGTATTCGATTTTTGAATCTTTAGTAATTTCAGGATTCAATTCATATCCTTCAGGGTGTGTAATTACAAAATCAGCATCTTGTAACTGCATCATTTGTACAAATGAATTGGCAACAGCTTGAGGTAATGCTTTGGGATGTGGCGCCCAAGAAAGTACGACTTTTGGTCTATGAGGTGTTTTGTGTTCTTCCATAGTAATAGCATCTGCCAATGATTGTAGGGGGTGACCTGTAGCACTTTCTATATTTACAATAGGCACGGTTGCATATTTAAGAAACCCTGAAATTACAGTTTCGGCATTATCTTTTTCTTTGTCGGTCAATCCAGCAAAAGCTCTGATGGCAATAATATCGCAATATTGAGATACTACTTGTGCCGCTTCTTTAATATGTTCAGAGGCACCTTGATTCATTACAGCACCATCTTCAAATTCAAGTGTCCAGCCTTCATTAGTAAAGTTCATTACCATCACGTTCATTCCTAAGTTTAATGCTGCCTTTTGAGTACTCAAACGAGTTCTTAAACTAGGATTAAAAAATAACATGGCTAGGGTTTTATTCTCACCTAAGTGTTTGTTTTGTAATGGATTTTTTTTGATAGCGATGGCTTCTTTTACCCATTCTTGAAGCGAATCTATTTGCTGTATGTTGATGTAGTTCATTGCTTTAAGTTTATTTGTTGAGTTGGTTATCTGTTTATTAGGATTGCCAAATAAGTTGATAACTCGTTTGTCGTTTATATAATCTTCGTAAAAGGAATTTCGTTATTTAATGCTTTTAAAATAAAATTATCGTCTAATCCATTCACAATCCATGTTTCAATGTTAGCTGATTTTGCGATAGCTGCCGAATCAATTTTAGATTGCATTCCGCCTGTTCCATGAGACGATTTGGCTTCGCCAATTTCTTTTTCTAAAGTTTGTAAATCAGTAACTAATTGAATTGTCTCTGGATGCGAATCATGTATGGATGCTTTGGTATAAATTCCGTTCGTATTGGTGGCAATAATTAAAATATCAACATCCAATAAAACGGCAGTTAAAGCGGCCAATTTATCATTATCTCCAAATTTTATTTCGTCGGTTGATACCGTATCATTTTCATTAATAATTGGGATGTAATTGTTTTTTACCAAAACGTCGATGGTATTGACAATATTTACCTTAGTTTCATTCTTCTCAAAATCAGCATAGGAAAGTAAACATTGTGACGTATGCAAGCCTAAATCGCTGAAATTTTCATGGAAAATCCGCATTAAATGGGGTTGCCCAATAGAAGCTAACGCTTGTTTTACGAATATTTCATTGTCAGGAGCCTCTAATTTTACAAATTGTTTCGCTGCCGCAATAGCCCCAGAACTTACAATTACAAATTCATAGTCTTCTCTAAGCGCTGCAATCTGCATTCCAATATCTTCAATCTTTCCTCTCGAAATGTGATTGGTTTCTTTGGTAAGGGTATTGCTCCCTAATTTTAATAAAATTCTTTTTTTACCTGATTTGTCCATTACCGTAAATGTACCATTTATTAGTTACCAAGTGTTGCAAACCTATTGGTCCACGTTGGTGCAATTTATCTGTGCTTATCGCCAATTCGCCACCTAATCCAAATTGTCCTCCATCTGTAAATCGGGTAGAGGCGTTGTGATAGACGGCAGCCGAGTCTACATTGTCCATGAATTCTTGTGCTACACTTTCATTTTCTGTAATGATAGAAGCAGAATGTCCCCCACAATATTGATTTATTTTTTCAATGGCTTCTTTATCGGAGTCCACGGTTCCAATCACAATTTTGTAGTCTAAAAATTCCTCGTACCAAATTAACTCTGATTCAATTTCAGATATTCCTGTTGTTGTCGCTATTTTTTGGTCCCCAAAAACAGTTACTTTGTGTTTTTGCAAAGCTTCAACTAATTGTTTAGCAAAAGCATTCCAATTACTTAAATTTGTATTAATTAGTACTTTATCTAAAGCATTGCAAACTGAAATATTAGATGTTTTTCCGTTGATGATAATGTCCAATGCTTTTTGTACATCAGCATCTTGATTTATATACACAAAATTATTACCACGACCACTCACAATAACAGGGCAAGTAGCATGCTGTTTTACAAAAGCAATTAATTGTTCGCCACCACGCGGAACAATTAAATCTACTCGTTGTGTTGGTTTTTCAAGAAAAGCTTGTGTTTCGGCTCTGTTGTAATTAAGGTATTCTACCCAATCTTCCGATACTTCATTCTCTTTCAATGCTTGGTGCCAAAGCGCCACAATCTTCAGATTAGAAAGCAAGGATTCTTTACCGCCTTTCAATAATATTTTATTACCCGATTTGAAAGCGATACCTCCTGCCTCAACTGTAACATCGGGACGTGATTCGTAAATAATCATCACCGTGCCAAAAGCAGCTGTTTTATTGGTGATTTTCATTCCCTTTTCATGAACAAAATAAAAACGTTCTACTCCAATAGGATCGTCTTGACTAGCTAATTGTTGCAACGATAAAATCATTCCGTCAATTTTAGCATCGTCTACCAAAAGTCGTTTTTCCATAGCTAAATCGGCTCCGGAATAATTACCCAAGTCTTGTTGGTTGACAGCTTTAAGGTTGGCTCTTTCTTCTTCAAGAAGTGTTGCCATGCTGCTTAAAACTGCATTTCTTTTCGCTATTGGGAGTAGTGTGTTCATGAAATTTATGATTTAATTTCAGCTAAACTTTTTCTTAAAGCAATAATGAAAGTATTAATATCTTTCTTATTGATTGTCAGGGGTGGAAGAATTCTTAATAGTTTTTTGTTATTGGCATTTCCTGTAAAAATATGCTTGTCAATAATCATTTTTTTACGCAAGTCATTAATTTCAAAATCAAATTCAACTCCTAGCATTAGGCCTTTTCCTTTTACTTTTTTTACTTCAGGAATTTGTTGAATTTCTTTAAGGAAATAGGCATAAACATCATTTACATTAGCCATTAAATTTTGGTCTTTGATTACATCCAAAACAGCAATTCCTGCCGCACAAGCTAAATGACTTCCGCCGAAAGTGGTCCCTAATAATCCGTAACTGGCTTTGAATTTTGGCGAAATTAAAATACCTCCAATTGGAAATCCATTCCCCATTCCTTTTGCCAAACAAATAATATCAGCTTTGATATTGTGGTGTTGGTGTGCAAAAAACTTTCCAGTTCTTCCATAACCCGACTGTACTTCGTCCAAAATTAAGACTACGTCATATTGAGCACATATTTTTTCTAAGCCTTGGAAGAATTCGGTTGTTCCTTCATCTAATCCGCCAACTCCTTGAATACCTTCAATGATTACGCAACAAATATCCCCTTTTTTAAGTTCGGCCTCAACCAATTCGATTTGGTTTAAGGGTAAAAAAGTGACGACCTGTTGTGCGTTTAAAGGAGCTACAATTTTTTTGTTATCGGTTACCGCTACTGCTGCTGATGTTCTTCCATGGAACGAATTATCAAAAGCAATTACACGTGATTTGTTCGTATGAAAAGACGCTAATTTTAGCGCATTTTCATTAGCTTCAGCGCCAGAACTACATAAGAATAGGCTGTAATCGTCATAACCAGATAATTTACCTAGTTTTTCGGCTAATTCTACTTGTA
>JACCDQ010130340.1_pt1 | contig 17279 bp, 18 predicted proteins | sample 7446031 | NCBI WGS metagenome assembly JACCDQ01 (sample SAMN15323442, study PRJNA562643) | freshwater metagenome | isolation source: river surface water | place: USA:Blue River Watershed | collected 2017-08-17
AAGGCTCAAAAAGTCACATTTTTGTATCAAAACCGAGACAAAATCGAGACAGTAAAAAATAGGCCACAAAAAAAGCCCATACTGATGAGTATAGGCTATCTTTTAAAAAAGGTGGTGGTCCCACTAGCTTTAACTCCAATAGTTATAAACGTACACTAATTGTTTGAAATCATCAAAATATAAAAATAGAAGTATTATACTATTGAATCCAAACGTACGCTAATTGATTAAAATATCAATTGATAATCGTAAAAATGCAACGAGACTTACCAAAAAAATCTTCATTTATTTACGTAATAAAGGGGCCGGAAACCTACTTTATTTCAAAAAGTATTTTTATAGAATTTAAAGACTAATTTAGAGGTATGTGAGAAGTGAAATGGTAATTTTGTTTTGTATGCTTCATAGATGTGGTACAAATATTATAATATCAGTTTGTTTTACAAAGGTAAGCTTATAATAAATTTGTTTACAATTTGACTCTTATCAACCTACTGTGGTTTAAATCATTCACGTTAAATCCCTTGATATGGGAATAATTTTATGAAATCATTTGAAGAAATTAAAAAAGAAAATAGAAGAAAGGAGATTCTGGAAGTTAAGAATATAATACCTTATTTAGGTGAAGTAAATTATTATTTGTATCAAATCAGTTCATCTATACGACCTGACCCTCACGATTCAAATCAATACGCTCATTATATTTACGAGATTAAATTGCAATTGGATTTTATTTCATCAGCATTAACTGATGAAAATGGTGATAGATTTGGGGGATATTGTTTAGATGGTCATATTTTTAGGCTCAAAGAATTATATGAAGATTCATTAAAAGTTCCAGATAAAAGTATTCAAGAACGGCTAATACTCAAACTGCTTATAGAAGTTTGTACTGCAATTATTATTGCAAATGGAAATGGGCCAGAAGAAGAGGAAGCTATTAGACATATTAATGCAGAATTTGCACTAAAAAATACACGGAAGTTTATAAATCACCTTGTAAATGAGCATGAATTAAATAATTATGATAGAGGTAAGAATATTTGGTTCGATATATTTCAACCAAATTATATCAGTTTACAAGAATGAAAACCAAGTCTCAAATTGTTGAAATATAATGTTCTAGTTTAGACAAATTATACATTTTTAACACATCTAATCGCACGATAACAAGAAGTATAAGTAACCCCCATATTTATATTTCCATTGTAATAGTTTAAATTAACAAATCCATACCAAGATATATCATTGCTTACTCTTTGTTCTTCAGCAGCCCAATAATGTGCATACATTCCAACGTCAATTGCATTTTGGTAGGATGAATCCATTTTTCCACTTGGTAATGATGAAAAGCCAAAATCATTTGTACCCCCAAATTCACAAATTTTATAACCATAAGTTCTGGGCTGATTTTTTTCTCTTTTCCATCCTTCAACACTTTTTAATTTTCGGCCAGCTACATCTTCTCCACCTGAATACGTAACTAGTTCTTTCCAATCATCTAGCCTTGGTATATGCCATCCTTCAGGGGCAATAGCTCTTGCATCTAACATTATTTTGGGCGAATAAAGTAAACCATATTTTTGATATTCTGAAGAATCATCCTTTGAAATATAAACTGCTGATTCTCCATAAAGCAAGTGTTGAGAACATTGTCGATGATTTTTAGAAATCAATACTTGGTCTCCATTTTTGTAATGACTACATTTTAAATTTTCAGCCATCCAAATTTGCTTACCAATTTTAACTGTTTTATAATTGTTGCCTTCGATATCTATTAATACTTCATTCATAATTCTTAAATAAAGTGTTGATTGATTTGAAATTAGGATTCGGGAGTGACCTTAAAAGAATGATAATTATAATATTCACGACAATTGATAATATCATTATTTAAAACTTCTATTAAAAATTCAAATTTGCTGTTGTAGACGGGATACAATGTTGTATAGTTATTTACGGCAAGAGTTTCTTTAAATATTTCAATAATTTCTTCTTTTAGGCTAATACTCTCTATCTCAATAACCAAGTCATCAATTTTGTAATTCAATGAATAGCTATAAAGACTGAAGTCAGCAAAAGGGAATTTAATGTAGAAATCTATGTTTAACGAAAAGTGGTAAGGAGAGAAGTTTTTATGACTAAAATTTATTAAGTTTTTAAAATCAATCTTATTGAATTTTGACTTAAAGTCTTCCTCAAAACTACAATGTCCTCCGCATTCATTCCAATCTATACATGATTGGTAATGAGCTGTTAATTCATTGTCGCGTAAAGAAAATGTTAGATAACACCCCATATCCTCCTCGCCATCATAGGGAATTGTGGTTTGTAAATTATCAGCATAATCAATTATATCTTCTCTGAATTCTTCAATATCATGTAATTCGTCACATTTATAATTTAGCCAGTATGTATCGTCAAAACATTCATAATAATTAAATTCTCCTTTTTCTATAATCTTAATCAGATTATCATAAAGTCTTTTTTTCATAATTTTTTTGGGCTCAGACAACTTTTTTAAAATTACCCCTAATCATATATTTCCTCAGTAACTAAAGCATGAAGGCAAGTTTCATAAAATAAAATAACAAGAAACTGAATGTACTCTCCTTTATTATTCCAACCCTTATCCCATTTAGCATTCCATCCTTCATTTAACTCACTAAAAAAAACACTATTAGAGTATTTTGATTTGATTACATGAAGAATTGCGTTGAGGAAATTGTTTGTACTAATCTTTGCGTCAATTATGTTTTTGTCAAATACCTCTCCTGACTGTTTTATTAAACTTGCATTGGACTTCAAGTTAGTCTTACTTATATTCACTGCATTGAAGAAGACATGGATTGCACTCCCTTCAATAGATTTCTTATTAAAATTCCAAAAATCCTTCAATTCAATACTTTCTTCTTTGTAAAAAATAAACTGATGATAGCGATGAATTGACTGAGCAATCGGAAATAGTTTAGATTCCGGTCCACCATAAAAGTTATTTAAAATTTGACTAAAAAGGTGATTTGCCTTAAATGCTCTTTGATTAAAAACAAAAAGGAATGGTGAATAAAAAAGTGTTTGATATAATGGAGATAAAAATGCACTAATTCTTGACAAAAGATAATCAGTACCTTTCACATCCATTTGCATCATCATAAATCGATATGCAAAACCTGCCTCATATGCACGTGAATAACTGTAACTTTTTTCTCTTAAATGTAGACCTGTTTTTGAAAATAAAACATCATTTAAATTTTGTATTGCATTAAGATTATATGCTTTTTCTTCAAATATATCTAAAAAGTCCTCTATTGGATTTGCTTTTCCTACAATTACGGTACTATTTGGGAGTGTCCTTAAGTTTTCATCTATTGGACTTTCATCACCCATAATTTTTGAGATGGCTAAATTTGCATTGTAAATCCATTCAGAAAAATGTCCATCATTTAAATCACCATAGTCAGAAAAGTCACCTGTACTTTTTGAGTACAATGAAAGGACCTGCAGGTGGAGTTTGTAATCGTCGCTTAAAGCATCTGCAGAATTTATTCTTTCAGGTATAGTTGCTCCTAAAAAAAACAATATTCCTAATTTATCTTCTTCTTTAAATTCGCAAAGGTTTAAATAGGCATCAAATGAATTTCTAAATTCTTTAGATGATTCAGGTAAATCCTTAGGGTCAAAATATTGTACTCTCATTTTCTGTAATGTTTAATTGTTGCGAGTATAGGACATTATATATCCACAATTTAATGACCTGAATTATTTGAGATTTATTTGCCTATAAATTTGTGAATTACTACAAGCTATAAATTAAATGATATTTTTTTTGTAATTTTTAATTTGATTGCTTTTTAATGATATAATATCTGGTTCCCTGTAAGAAATGAATGTTACCCAAATAGGTCAAAGTGTTGAAGATTTAGTTAAATCAATAAATGAAGAATCGTTTTTTTACGATTTTATTTCTTGTTTTGGAACTCCTAAGGCTACCGTTAAAAGGCTTCAAGAAGGTGGATTAAACCTATCAAAGAATCACGGTGAAATTCTTTGGAAGAAAAAAGTGTTCTTTAAGGTTTCAGATTCTATTGACCTACACCTTTTAATAGATTCTATAAAAAATGATTCCAAAGTCTCAGGTCATTCTCCAAGGTTCATCATTGTTACAGATTATGAAACCTTATTGTCAATTGATACAAAGACAGGCGATTCTCTCGATACATCGCTACTTGAATTAGATAGACATTTTGATTTTTTCTTGCCACTTGCTGGTATGGAAAAGGCCCAGCATCAGTTTGAAAACCCCGCAGATGTTAAAGCTGCGGAAAGGATGGGTAAACTATATGATGAAATAAAGAAGGATAATGCAACAGATACCGATGCTGAAGTTCATGACCTGAATGTATTCTTAACTCGATTGCTATTCTGCTTCTTTGCTGAGGATACCAATATCTTTGAAAAGAGCCAATTTACTCATAGTGTTATCAATCATACTCAGGAGGATGGGAGTGATTTAGATTCGCATTTTGAAAAGCTATTTCAAATAATGAATCTCCCCAATGGTGACAGAGGAAGTTTACCTGCATATCTTGATGCATTTCCGTATGTGAATGGTGGGTTATTTAGAAATCAACATGGACTTCCAAAATTCAGTAGAAAGAGTCGTCAATTAATTATTGAAAGTGGAGAGCTTGATTGGAGTGCCATAAATCCTGACATTTTTGGTTCAATGATTCAAGCCGTCATTACACCTGAACATCGTGGTGGATTAGGGATGCATTATACAAGTGTACCTAATATCATGAAAGTTATAGAGCCGTTGTTTCTCAATGACTTTAATGAGGAGTTTGAATCATCCAAGGGAAATCCCAAAGCACTGCGTCAATTACTGAATAGAATATGGAATACAAAGTATTTTGACCCTGCTTGTGGCAGTGGTAATTTTCTAATCATTACGTATAAAGAACTCCGGAAGCTTGAAATGAAGATTTTTAAGGAGCTCAATGAAATGGCACTATCCAATATTAGCCTAAGTCAGTTTTATGGTATTGAGTTGGATGATTTTGCTCACGAAGTTGCTATACTATCGTTATGGTTAGCAGAACATCAAATGAACCAGGTTTTCTTCAAAGAATTTGGAAGAAGGAAGCCAGCACTTCCATTAACGTCTGCTGGAAACATAGTGCATGGAAATGCATGTCGATTGGATTGGAAATTAATTTGTCCTACAACTAATAGCAGTAGTGAAGTTTTTCTGATGGGTAACCCTCCATATCTTGGAGCAAGAGTTTTGAACGTATCTCAGAAAATAGACATGCAATTAGTATTTAATAACCAAATCAATGGCTTTAATGACCTTGATTATATTGCTTGTTGGTTTTTTAAAGGTAGAAATTTTATTGAAGGTAATAATAGTCAGTTAGCATTTGTTTCAACAAATTCGATTTCTCAAGGTTCACAAGTTGAATTAATTTGGCCGAATCTTATTTCAGACTCAATTGAGATTAAATTCGTGCATTTACCATTTAAATGGGAAAATAATGCAAAATCTATTGCAGGTGTAACTTGTGTTATTATTGGTCTAAGAAATACCTCATCATTACCTAAATACATATTCAATGATAAGTTTAAAACTAAAGCAAATAATATTAATGCGTATTTAGTTGATGGGAAAAACCTATATATCAAAAGTAGAAATAAACCGTTGTCTAATTTACCTGAAATAAAATTTGGTAGTATGCCGAATGATGGAGGTAATTTGATTTTATCTGAGGAAGAATACATTAAAGAAATCGAATATAACAATGAAATTAAGAATTTCATAAAGCCCATGCTTGGTGGTCAAGATTTTATAAATGGCATAGTTAGATATTGTATTTGGATTGAGGATGAACAAATAGATGAGGCATTTAAATCCTCTTTTATTTCAAATAGAATAAGTCTTGTTAAAGCATATCGACTTACAAGTAAAAGAGAAGCAACGAGAAAATTGGCACATGTAGCACATAGATTTGGAGAAGTAAGATTTACGAATTCTGAATTAATTATTATTCCTGCCACATCATCAGAACGAAGGGAAATTATACCTATGGGATTTTTGAAAGTAGGCACTATTGTCAATAATTCTGCTCAGGTAATATATAATGCTAAACCATGGCATCTTGGAGTTGTAATGTCAAAATTTCATATGGTTTGGGTTCGCGCTGTTTCAGGTAGACTTGAATCTCGGATAAGATATTCGTCTGAATTATCTTATAACACTTTTCCTATTCCGGATATTACAGAAAATCAAAAAAACGAATTGGAAAAAAATGTCTATAATATTCTGGCGGTAAGAGAAGATTTTTCTGAAAAAACTTTGGCACAATTATACGACCCGGATAAAATGCCACGTGAATTAATAGATGCTCATCATCAATTGGACCTTGCTATTGAAAGATGTTATCGTTCCAAACCATTTGAAAGTGATGAAGAGCGATTAGAATATCTATTCAAACTATATGAACAAATGATAGAAGAGGAAAAATCGAAAGGAACACTCTTCGAAATGGAATCTAAATATAAAAAGAAAAAGAAATAACATGCCTGATATAGTTCATGTAACCTATTCCCAAACGGGACAGAGTTCGAAAAACAACGCTTATGGAATGCGTGAAATGCAAGAGAAAGCATATCAGGCAAGAGATGCACAGTATCTTCTATTAAAGGCTCCTCCTGCATCAGGTAAGTCACGTGCTTTAATGTTTATTGCATTGGATAAGCTTGTTCATCAAGGATTGAAAAAGGTAATCGTAGCGGTACCGGAGAAGTCTATTGGGGGGTCCTTTCAAACAACTAATCTAAAGCAAACAGGTTTTTTTGCTAATTGGGAGCCTAATGATGAATACAACCTCTGTACACCCGGTATGGATGGTAGCAAAAGTAAAGTGCAGGCATTTAAGAATTTCTTGGAGAACGATGAAAAAATACTGATTTGTACACATGCCACACTTCGGTTTGCATTTGAGGAATTAGATGAGGTAAAATTTAATAATATATTACTCGCAATAGATGAGTTTCACCACGTTTCTGCGGATGTGGATAGTAGATTGGGAGAATTATTGAGAAGTATTATGTCAAAGTCAACTGCCCATATAGTTGCCATGACTGGTTCATACTTTAGAGGTGATAGCGTGCCCGTGCTAATACCTGAGGATGAGGCGAATTTTACTAAAGTAACATACAATTATTATGAGCAATTAAATGGATATAAGTATCTTAAGTCGCTTGGTATTGGATACCATTTTTACCAAGGTCGCTATACTAATGCAATTCTTGAGATATTAGATACTGATAAGAAAACCATTTTACATATCCCAAATGTCAATTCGGGTGAATCTACAAAAGACAAACACCAAGAAGTTGATACAATCTTGGATGCGATTGGGGATGTCATCAAAGTTGATTCTGACACAGGAATTATTCATGTTAAAAGGAAGTCAGATGGCAAATTACTTAAGGTTGCGGACCTTGTAAATGATAATCCGAAAGACAGAGAAAAGGTCGTTGCTTATCTAAGGGAAATCAAGTCTGTTGATGATATGGACTTAATAATTGCCTTAGGGATGGCCAAAGAAGGATTTGATTGGCCATATTGTGAGCACGCCTTAACCGTTGGTTACAGAGGTTCTTTAACTGAGATAATTCAAATTATAGGTCGTTGTACTCGTGATAGCGAGAATAAATCTCATGCGCAGTTTACTAATTTGATTGCCCAACCCGATGCAGCTGATGATTTGGTTAGATTGTCAGTTAACAATATGTTGAAAGCAATTACAGCTTCTTTATTGATGGAACAGGTTTTGGCTCCCAATTTCAAGTTTAAAACCAAAATTAACGAAGAGGATAAGGCTGGACTAGGTGAAATCAAGATTAGAGGATTTAAGACACCATCTACCAAACGGGTAAAAGATATTGTTGAGTCTGATTTAAATGACTTGAAAGCTAAAATACTTCAAGATGAAACTATTCAAAAATCTATCTCCGGTAATCTTGACCCTGAGGTAATAAATAAGGTTTTAATTCCCAAAATCATTCAGATTACATATCCTGACCTAACGGATGAGGAGAGAGAAGAAGTTAGAGAGTATGTCGTTGTTGACTCTGTTATCAAGGGTGGCGAAATTAAAGAAGTCGGAGATAAACGATTCATAAGAATGGCGGGTCAGTTTGTTAATATAGATGACTTAGACATTGATTTAATTGATAGAATTAATCCATTCCAAAAAGCTTTTGAAATCTTATCAAAAGATGTCACCACTAAGGTTTTAAGGGTAATTCAAGATGTGATTGCAGCAACAAGAATCCAAATGACAATTGAAGAAGCGCTTATCTTGTGGCCAAAGATTAATGACTTTGTAAAAACTCATAAAAGAGAGCCTAAACTATCCTCATCTGACCCATTAGAAATTAGGATGGCCGAAGCAATTATTTATTTGAAGGAACAAAAACGTCAAGCAAATAATGGATAATGATAAGTTGTTAAAATTAAAGGAGATATTCGAAAATGACCCTTTAGGTTTACTTAAAGTAAAGCCATCTAACTATCCTGTTCGCAATGAAGATGAACGATTGGTTGCTTCATTTCAAGATATTAATAACTTCTATGAACAAAAGAAACGGGAACCTGAATTAGGTGGAGATATTCAAGAACACATGTTGTATTCAAGGTTGAAGTCCATTAGGGAAAATCCTGAAAAGTTGGAAGCCTTAAAATCCCATGATACATTTGATTTATTGGATTACACACCCAAAGTGATAAATTCTATTGAAGATGTATTCAATGATGATTCTTTGGGAATACTTGGAGATGATGGTACCGGTCTTTTTGATTTGAAGCATGTTACTAAATTCAAGAATAGAGAGAGCACAGATTTTGTTGCAAAGAGAAGACCATGTAAGGAATTTTCGAAATATGAACCTCAGTTTAAAGAAGTTCAAAGTGATTTGAAAAATGGTAAAAGAAAGTTGGTCGATTTTAAATTGAGTAACCTTCGTGTCGGTTCATACTATGTACATAATGGTATTTTATTCTTTGTTGAAAAGATAGATATTACAAAGAAGGAGCACTATAAGGCTGATGGTACCCGAGTTCGAGAAGATGGAAGGACAAGATGTATTTTCGAAAATGGTACGGAGTCTAATATGTTAAAAAGGTCTGTTGAAAAGATATTGTATATCAATGGCAAAGTGGTTTCTGAGAATTCAGACAAGGTAAATTCTGATTTTTTAGAAAAGTTCAACAATGTTAACGATGAGGATGAAGCTGCTGGATACATCTACATTTTAAGGTCCAAAAGTGATAAGCCTGAGATAAAAGAGCTTAATAATCTGTTTAAAATAGGATTCTCAAAAACCTCGGTCGAAGAGCGAATTAAAAATGCATCGGTAGAACCAACGTATTTGATGGCAGATGTGAAGGTGGTAATGGCATACCAATGTTATAATATGAACCCTCAGAAACTTGAGAAGTTGGTGCATGGATTCTTTGGAAGAGCATGTTTGAATATTGATGTATTTGATAAAAATGGAAATAGACATTCGCCGAGAGAGTGGTTTATTGCACCACTGCATGTTATTGAACAGGCAATTCACTATATAATTGCCGGTACAATAATTAATTATAAGTACGATTTTGATACGGAAGAGATTATTGATAAATAATTTCACGAGTGGTTTATTTTTTTTATGAATTGGTTTTCTTATAAATTACATTAAAATCTTTTTGCTATGGCTTATTGTATAGAATGTGGAAACGCCCTTCCTTTAGGTGCAAAATTTTGTCCAAATTGTGGAGAAAAAGCGTTAAATGAGTTTAATGCCGACAACCATCTTATTAAATTCGAAAAGAATAATTTAGAAAATACTCAATCAGCTAATAATTTATTGACTCAAGAGGGTTCCAATAAAATTGACATTTCAGAGCAAGATGATTTTGTTATATGCAACGATAATGTGAGATATAGTGGGGAGTTAATAAATGGTCAGAGAAATGGCTTTGGTGCCTACTATAACAACTATTTTGGTGATAATTATATAATAGAATATGAAGGTGAGTGGGAGCGCAATTTTTTCAAAGGTAATGGGATTCAGTTTCACTATCCTGGTTGGGTAATTCGTGAAGGATATTTTGACTTAAGAGAAAACTACTTTAAAGGCAAGAAAAATCGAGCAATTTTTAATGAGAAGGTTGAGATTATTGGTGTAAAAGTATCATTTGAAGGAGAGATGAGTGTTGACTCAAATATTCAAAATTCTATAGTTACAAAAACATACAAGGAATATGTAACAAATGAAGACTTTCTAGGAGCATATAATTGTATAAGTAGTTCTATGCTTCCACATGGGTATGGTATATCATACTACGATGATGGAACTATAGAATATGAGGGCTATTGGAAATATGGAAGTCCTCATGGTCAAGGAATTTATAACTTCACGGATGAAAAGAATGGGGGAATGGTGAGTGGAAGTTATGGGTGGGAGGATATGGTAATTGAGGGAGAATTTATAGATTCAAGTTTAGTTCATGGTAAAATCACATATGAAAATGGTGATATACATGAAGGGAATTTTGTAGAAGAGGAATTAAATGGTCTAGGTAAAATCACTTATGAAAATGGTGATATACATGAAGGAGAATTTGTAGATGGAATACTACAAGGTTCAGGCAAAATAATTTTTAATTCAGGGGTTATTCATGAGGGGAATTTTGTGGATGGTGAATTAAATGGCCAAGGTAAAACAATAATGACCAATGGAAATATTATAGAAGGGAGTTTTAAAGAAAATAAAATAAACGGAACAGGTAAATTAATAACCTTAGATGGTTCACTTGTTGGGGAATTTGAAAATGGATTGCCAATTGGATTATTTGTTTTTACTAATAATGGTGGTGATAAAGTAGAAGGAGAATTTACAATAGAAAATAACAATTGGAATTTTAATCAAACTGAAACTGCTATTAATAAAACGATAAAAAAAGATAGCGCAGGAATAAGATAAAAATTAAATGCATGAAACATTCAATATCAAGTTTTGCAAATGAAATTAGGAATAACTATCCTGGTGAATACGATGACCTAAATGATGAAGTTTTAGTTAGTTTATGGTTGAAAAAGTATCCTGAAGACAAAGGCAAGTTGGAGATTTATGAAGTTGACAACTCTACTTATGCAGCTGAGGAGAGCAACTCTGATAGTAATTTCTGGTTTTATGTTCTCGCAGTAGTGGCAGTAGGCATTGGGGCCTTTTTTGCTAGTAATAGTAATTCTTCCATTTCTACGTCTCCATCAGAGGTTGCTGAAAACATATCAAATGAAATTCAAGAAAAGGTAGCTTCCTCAGCTAAAACGATTAATGAAAATCAAATATTCTCACAATGTTTTTCATTATCAGATATAGAATTAAATAATGGTGTAGCATCTCTTAACTTAGAATATGATGGAAATAAAATTATTCGAAATAATCTGATTTCGAAAGAAGGAGATGAAATCAGATTGACTAATTTAAAAGTTATTATTAATGATACTTACTTTGTAACAGGAGGTGGAGGATATTATACTTTAAATGGGGTTATGGAGTTAACAGACTTTTTAGATAACAATTCTCCGAAACATCTTGTTGTTACAGATTCGAATATAGGAAACGGTTTTAAGGTAAAATTAACGGGAGATTTTGCAGATAAAAATGGAAATAGATTTAACTTTTTTGAAACCAAAGTTTTTAATGTAAAATTTAGCTGTGACCAATTTTCTTTAGAGAGAGATTACAATTAAATATGTTTTATAGTAAGGAGAGATTTATTAATAAATTGCATTTTAAATTGTAGTAATTTGATTTTGTTGTAATTAACTAGTTAAATGTTCTAGTATTTAAATATATCTTCTGACAACACATCTACTATCAGCATTAGGAATAGCTCCAATGGCATTCCTTTTCCAAGAATAACTCTGTTGCCAATTGGATTATCAGCGCTCTTGATTAATCCGTAAATAGCATCTCCTTCGGTCTCAATTTCAATAGCGGCATACTCGTCATTGATATACAGCGATTTGTAAATTAACCGCTTGGGGCTCGATTTTACGATTTGCCATTTGGGGTGAATATGAAAATTGATTTTAGTTAAATCCATGACTATAAATGTCCAGAGTATTCTTCGATTTCCAGAAATTTTGCTGGAATTTTTTAATTGAGATTTGGCTATTGAATATTTTTTAAAGATTTTTTAGGGAAAAGTAATGTTTGAGTTTGGGCGAAAAAATTGAAAAATTTTTCATTTGAGCAAGCGACACCCCTTTATAGAACAAGTAATTGTGGTTATGTCAGGCAGGATACCCATAGCCCCTCTACCCAGCTCCTCCAGAGGGGACCCCTACATGGCTGCCAATATAACAATACTTCACCGGGGGTAATATGTATCCATCACGCATGTTGATGATGGTTTTAAGTTGAATTATCTTGTGGTATCTATAGAAAACCCGGTCAACCTTTGACAGCATGCAGCTCCTCAGATGCCTGCTTGCATTTGTAGACCAAATTCGGTGAGCACTGTAATATACGGCATATACTTCTAACGCCATTACCATTCTTAAGCATTTCAATTACCTTTATTGTGCGTTTTTTAGCCATAAATGAGCTTAAATTTTCCTTGCTTCCAGGAACGCGACCTCTGTATTTTTCAGGGTTCAATTTGGCACGCTCTATACCCGCTAAGGTTTTTTCTCTATTTTGGTGATAGAAGAACTCAGAAAGGCTTGATAGTAAATTAATGAGTAGACCTGTCGTTGGTGTTTGATTTCCATTATCGTCGAGAGTAGTTATTCCTTCATTGATTGATGTCAAAGGTATCTTTAGCTCATTGAAAGTTGATAGTGTATCTATGATGTCCTTTGTGCTTCTACCACACCGGTCGATTCTTAAGACCACAATTTTGGAAATTAGGCCCTTACGGCAATCGTCCAATAATCTTGCACCGGCAGGTCTCAGTTTAAACTCTAGGCGGCCCGATACACCTTCATCTTTGTAGATTTTCCAGCCTGGTTCAATTTTATCTTCTTGGGTGCCGATGCTTTGCAGGTAGTGAGAGGTCCGGAGGTAATACGCGGTTTTCTTTTCCATATTCGTTATTCGTTTAGGATTAAGTGAATGATTACGCTAATATCCTAGACGGAAATGGATTTCCGGAATAAAATCGTTTCTAATTTATATTATAGTCTTAAATCTTATTTATTAAGATAGAGGTCTCGGTAAAAGTTATTAAGTGCTTCATAACTTTTTTTTCTGTAATGAAATTCTTTGTTCGAATATCTCCTATATTTCCTTGCGTCTGGATGGTCACTGCTTATTAACTCAAGGAATTGCTCTCTTGTTAATTGAGAAAGAGAAGTAATGACACCAGGTGCTGGCGTGAATTCTTCTAATGGTATGTCATTTTCAGTCATGATAAAAATATGGGTGGAGTTTCACAGTGGTGTCAATTACTGAATGCAAAATATGGGAGATGTATTAGATTGGATTTCTAGTTTATGATACTAATAGGTTGAATTATTGTCTATTTGTTGATTAGATGCTTGATTATATAATTATACTTTATGTACGACAATTCCAGTGCAATAATACCAGCAATTACTATTCATTGTATAGTTTTTATCCAGTATCTAGTAATATCCTAGTACTAGTATAACTAGAAATTAGTATTCTAGTATTCTAGTTTCCGTTAGGAAATAATCCTCTAGATTGGTCGTGAGAATGCCTCCCTAGCTTTTACGCCGGTCGGCACCCCACGCTCAGCTAGCAAAGCTAGTTTCCTCTGAGTTGGTGAAAAAGTATCAGTGAAAACTTTTCCTTGTCAGCTACTTAAGAGTGGTCACTCACCCTGAGATTCTACCTTCCGACTTTGTGCTGGTATTAAACTATGAATCTCGCTCCCGTGGTAGTTCTTAATCAAATAACGCCACTGTTACTAGCCCGTCCATTATTTGATGTAAAATGTAATACAACTTACATTAATAAATATATCAAACATTGGAAAAAGTGTAAAGTGCTTATTCAAAAGTTGTAATATTTATTATTATGGGAAAGTTATATTATCAACATCATGTATGTATTCGACTCAATAAAAGTCAATTCAAAAGACTTTCAAGATTACTGTTAATTGAAAATAAAACTAAATCTGAACTCTTTAGAGGTATATTAGATGAGTACCAGCCTAAATTCAATATCAAATAAAAGAGGTTCTGAAAATTAAATATTAATTCAATTTGCTAGTTCAAAAATTGTTAGAAAAAAATATTTTAAAAAAAATATCGTAAATCTGTATGTCAATTATTTGGATATACAGATTTTTGTTTTACCTTTGTGTCGTTGAAGAGCAATCAATGAAAAAAAACCAACTCAAAGGCATATTTACAGAGTTAATTGAAACATCAACTCGAAAGAGCGCATTTACTTCGTTCATCGAAACAGAAGATATTTTAATTGACGTAACCTTAGAAAAATCTGAGATTGGCCTTACACGTAAGAAAATATTTGAAGAACTTCAGACATTGAAAGCTGATTATGTCTCCATCATTGAGGACTTGAAAACTAAACAGCTTTTTGCGAGACTTGCGAGACTGGAGACAGCAATTGTTCAACATAGGAGTATGTTGGATACGGAGGTGAAGTTGACATTACTTAATCAGAAGAGAGGAGGTAGTGAGACAAGTTATGTTGTGGCACGTGCACCCTTCTATAATCCCAACAATGTGAAAGCTGAAATCAGAGCCTACTTAGGAAAAGCTGATGATTTGGGTAAAGACTTGGTGAAGTTATCAAACGACCCGGAATTCATGAAGATGGCAGAGTTAGCGTTGGTATCATCAATGGAAGAGTATATGATAATTATGGATACTTTACCGGGGGGACTAAAAACAAGTCAAGTTAAATTTGGTCGCGGAAGAAAAGACTCGAAATAGTCCATTTAACGACTATTGTTAAAAAGAATAGGGCCCTGGTCCTTTTTTTAAAAACCAATTTGTAAGAGAGTAAATATGATATACAAATATATAATTCAAGTGGAGTTCAGAACCCACTATAAAAAACGGGGCGTATCTGAAAAGCCTGAGAGTAAGGAAGAATATAAATAAAAAAAAGATGAATGAAAATTCACAAAGTATTGTGGTTGACGTCTATGTCTCCGTTTTAGTCCGGCAGGAATTTAAAGTCCCTGCTGATTATGAAATCGATGCGTCTACACCTTTCGAAGCGTATGCAGATTTAATTGCTGATTTTGGTGAACAAAATATCAATGCATTTAGAGAACCTTTAAAGCTTGATTTAGACGGTTTAATTCCTTATGATTTTATAGGTGTAGGAAATGACTTCGCCTTTTTTGATAGTGAAGAAAAGATGATTGACATTTTCCGATTTCCAGTTTAAATCAATTGTTTACTTGTGGGCTCAGTGTATTACTGGGCCACTTAAATTTCACAAATATGATGTTCAAAGAAAGAACTTATTTACAGATGGATGCCGATGAATTATTGGAATCTATCGAAAAGATGTTCAACAAAAAAGTTGATGAAATGATGGAAAAGATAGAGAGTAAGGAGTTAATCTACACTCGGGATGAAGCGGCAAGGTTGCTACACTCAAGTCCTAACACCATCAGCTCCTTGGTACGACAAGGTATCCTTAAAAACAGAGGGTTCGGCAGGAAAATGCTCATTTCATCAAGAGATATAGACAGAGCGGTAGAAAATAAAACAGTCAAAATAAAATTTTAGCTATTATGGGAGTACGATACTTCATCAAAGAAAAGAAACAAGAAAAGTCACCTATCGGTATTTCGATAAATTACCCGGGTATAGAAAGAATTCAGCTTACAATTGCTGAATTACGTGTAAGGCCAAGTGAGTGGGAAAAGGGTAGGATGAAAACAGGCAGAGGAAAGCAGGAAAATGCTTTTGTGCAAAATGAGTTGAACCGAATTCAACTCGAAATAGATAATTTCTATCATGAGTTCATTAGGTATCATGGTGAAAGTCCGAAACGACAAGATTTTATCGACTTCATAAAAGGAGGGATGAGAAAAGAGGGTTTCTTTAAACCCAAAGCTGTCATTGCATTGATTCCTTTGATAGAGGACTTAGTTAATCGTAGGAAAGAGGGAAAAGACTTAAACAAAGGAAAAAGATTTAAGGAAGGGACTGTAGACAACTATAATTCGATGGTTAAGGCTCTGAGAAATTATGAGAGTGAGAGAAAAACTAAGTTTACTACCATTAATATTATTCGAAAGGAAACCTTGATAGATTTTCAAAATTATCTTACAGTAGATTTGGAAATGAAGCAGAATACCATTGGAGATAGAATGAAGAATTTTAAGACTTTTTTAGAGGTGCTGACACAAAATGAGGTGATTAGTTTTAACCCATTCAAAAAGTATTCTATTACTATTCCAAAAGAACGAGCATCAACTATCGCGCTGAATGAGGAGGAGCTTCAAGGTTTAATTGACCTAGATTTGTCTTCTAATCCAACTTATGAGTTGGTGAGAGATAAGTTCTATTTGCTTTGTCAGATTGGTATAAGGATTTCTGATTTTAACACCTTCATGGAACACGTAAGGAATAACCAAGTTGTGAAGATTTATAACCAAAAAACAGGAAGTGAAATAATGATACCTGTATCTAATAAGGCAAGAATGATTCTTGAGAAATATGATTATAATCTACCTGAAATCTCTGAACAAAAGATGAATGAGTACATTAAGATTATTGGAGAAATGGTACCGGCATTACAATCACTTGTACAAATCAGATATACAAAAGGTGGAAGAGATATTGTGAAGAATGTGACCAAGTATAGTCAGATTAGTATTCATACCAGCAGAAGAACATTGATTACTACATTAAGAAATGGTGGAATGGATAGTGGCGGTGTGACAATTATGAGTGGTCACGCCACTGAAGAAATGGTCTCTACCTACTATAAAAATGATGGGTCTCGAAACCTTCAGCAGATTTTAGATATTTTAAACAAATAACTTTATGTGCTACGACTTTTGCAACGATTTGAAAAAAGACATAAAAAAACACCCTTTAAGTGATATAAAGGGTGTTTTTTAATTTTTATGGTGGTCCCACTAGGATTCGAACCTAGGACCCCCTGCTTGTAAGGCAGGTGCTCTGAACCAGCTGAGCTATAAGACCATTCCGTGTGAATCGGTTTGCAAATATCTGCTTTTTATTTTTTTTATG
>JACCDQ010947015.1_pt1 | contig 17272 bp, 13 predicted proteins | sample 7446031 | NCBI WGS metagenome assembly JACCDQ01 (sample SAMN15323442, study PRJNA562643) | freshwater metagenome | isolation source: river surface water | place: USA:Blue River Watershed | collected 2017-08-17
CCAAAGCAAAGGGAATATTAGAAGACTTTAAGCCTGATGTTGCCGTTGGGGTAGGGGGCTATGCTTCTGGACCTTTGTTATTGGCGGCCTCCATGAATGGCGTTCCCTTCTTGATTCAAGAACAAAATTCTTATGCTGGCGTAACCAATAAGTTCTTGTCGAAAAGTGCAAAGAAAATATGCGTGGCTTATCCGAATATGGATACGTTTTTTGCCAAAGAAAAAATTCTAATGACAGGAAACCCTGTTCGTAAAGATATTCTGGAAGTGGCTTCTAAGCGTTCGCAAGCATTAGCTCATTTCGGATTAAGTGCCGATAAGAAAACCGTCTTGGTTATAGGCGGTAGCCAAGGGGCTAGAACTATAAATGAGGCGATTGATGGTGGCCTAACAAGCCTTGTGAATGCGGGGTATCAAGTAGTTTGGCAAACGGGAAAGCTATACATTGACCGTGCCAAAACAGCAGCGGAAATTTTTAAAGGACAAGTGTATGTGTCTGACTTTATCTATGAAATGGATTTAGCGTATGCCGTTGCAGATGTGGTCGTTTCAAGAGCAGGAGCTTTGTCTGTATCTGAAATTTGTTTAGCAGCTAAACCAGCTATTTTAGTGCCGCTACCGACAGCCGCAGAAGATCATCAAACTCAGAATGCGATGAGTTTGGTGAATTGCAAAGCGGCCGTATTAGTGAAGGACAAAGATGCTCGAGAAGAATTGGTAAAAGAAACCATTACATTATTGCAAGATGCTGATTTACAATATATCTTGAGTCAGAATATCAAACAATTAGCGAAGCCAGACGCTGCTCGTGAAATTGCAGAACAGGTGCTTAAATTGGTCAAATAATCTTTAAAATAATCAACATGCTCAACGTAGCCATCATTGGTTTTGGTTTGTCTGGAAGATACTTACAAGCCCCTTTTATTGTAGCGAATCCGAACTATTGTTTGAAGACAATCGTGACGAGCAACTCGCTCGTCAAAGAGCTTTATCCGAATGTAAACCAGCAGGCAAGCTTAGAGGACGTACTTGCTGATGATACCATTGACTTAGTAAGTATCGCTTCGCCTAATGCCACTCATTTTGAGTATGCAAAGCGTACTTTGTTAGCAGGAAAGCATGTATTGGTAGAAAAGCCAATCGCTTCTACTGTGGAAGAGGTCGAAGAGTTAATTGAGCTGGCAAAGACACAAGGTAAAGTATTAGCAGTCTTTCAAAATCGTCGTTTTGATAGTGACTTTATGACGGTTCAAAAAGTGCTTGCTAATGATTTTTTAGGTGACTTAGTGAGTTTTGAAGCCCATTTTGACCGCCATAAACCAGCCTTAAATCCTAAAAAATGGAAGGAGGAAATAGCTCCAGCAAGTGGTTTAATCTATGATTTAGGGCCTCACTTAATTGATCAAGTAGTAGCTTTATTTGGAGAACCAGCAGAAGTTTGGGGACAAACGTATTGCGAACGAGAAGGCTCTCAGATTGACGATGCGTTTGATATGTTTCTGGACTATGGACGCTTGAAAGTACGCTTGAAAGCGAGTTTACTTGTACGGGAGGAAGGCCCTCGTTACATCTTACACGGTACAAAAGGTTCTTTTGTAAAATACGGTATTGATGTACAAGAAGACCATCTTAAAGCGGGAATGCAGCCTAACGATGCTGGCTTTGGTGTTGAACCTCGAAACCAATGGGGTATTTTGAATACTGAAATTGGGGGTTGTCATATCGACGGACGAGTAGAAACCGAAACAGGAAATTGGGGCTTATTATTCCAAAATCTTTATGAAGCTGTTACCGAAAATAAACCATTGCTGATTTCTTTAGAAGAAGTATTGATTCAAATGAAAATCATCAGTCTCGTAAAACAACGCTAGTTATGGGGGTAGAAATAGAACGGAAATTTCTGGTAAAAAAAAGCCTATGGGAGCGTTTTGAAAAGCCAATGGGAGCCTATTATCGGCAAGGATATTTGTTGACAGACCCCAATAAAACTATTCGGGTTAGAGCAACAGATAATGCAGGCTATATCACCATAAAGGGAAAAACCGTCGGAGCAACTCGACCTGAGTTTGAGTATGCAATCCCTAAAGAAGAAGCTGTAGCCTTGCTAGATGCTTTTACGGTAAACAATATTGAGAAGACTCGTTTTACCATTCCATACAAAGAAAAAGTATGGGAGGTCGATGTCTTTCATGGTCAAAATATAGGATTAATTGTCGCTGAAATTGAGCTAGAATCGGAAGAAGAAACCTTTATCTGTCCAGATTGGATTGATACAGAAGTTACTGACGATGCTCGTTATTATAATTCAAATCTGTCTAATGTACCTTTTTTACATTGGACTTAAACGACTATACACGTGAATTTAAAGGAGTTAAAATATATTTATTTTTTGGGAATTGGTGGAATCGGAATGTCGGCCATCGCTCGTTGGTTTATTGCTAATGGTTACACCTTAGCAGGTTATGATAAAACAGCTACTCCGTTGACTGATGCCCTTCAGGCGGAGGGAATATCGGTTCACTTTGATGATAATGTGGAGTTGATTCCTGCGGAGTTTTTAGCAAATCCTAAAGAAACGTTAATTGTTTATACCCCAGCAATTCCAAAAACGCATCAAGAATACAATTTTTTAATTGAAAAAGGGTTTACTTTAATGAAGCGTTCTCAGGTGTTGGGCTTGCTTACACAAAACCTATATACGATTGCGGTTGCTGGTACGCACGGGAAAACGACTACGTCTTCGATGGTGTCGCATATTCTGAAAAATGCAGGGAAAAACGTAACTGCTTTTTTAGGAGGGATTACTCAAAACTACGGAACGAATTTCTTGATTAACGAAGGCAAAGAAAATGTTATCTGTGTAGTGGAAGCCGATGAGTTTGATCGTTCTTTCTTAACCTTACATCCTGATTTAACGATTGTAACTTCTACCGACGCAGACCACTTGGATATTTATGGCGACCACAACCATGTACTAGAGTCCTTTCGTATGTTTGTTAGCCAAATTAAAGACGGTGGACGCTTGTTTCAGTGTCATGGACTGGATTTACAGGCGTATACGGCTCAAGAGTCCAAAGAGTTCGGTTTAAAAAACGGTGATTTTAGAGCTCAAAATTTACGAATTGAAAATGCCGAAATGATATTTGACATCGTCTATCCTGATGGAATTATCACGGATTGTTCGATGTTAATTCCTGGTTTTCATAACGTTGAAAATGCATTGGCTGCTACTGCTGTTGCTTTATCCGTTGGGGTAAGTCCTGAAAAAGTAAAAGAAGGATTGGCTACCTTCAAAGGAGTAAAGCGACGTTTTGAATACCATGTTCGTTCAGAAAAATCGGTTTATATTGACGATTATGCTCATCACCCTACGGAAATTGAAGCATTTTTGTCATCCGTAAAAGCACTTTATCCACAGCGTAAATTGACGGTTATTTTTCAACCGCATTTATATACAAGAACAAGAGATTTCCAAGAAGGTTTTGCAGAGAGTTTAAGTCTTGCAGATGATTTAATTTTACTAGATATTTATCCTGCAAGAGAGTTACCAATCGAAGGTGTGACCTCTGATATCATTTTTGATAAGGTAAGTATTCAAGAAAAGACGAAAGCAACTAAGGAGGAAGTCCTTGATTTATTGAAAATTAAGAAACCAGAGTTAGTAGTGACAGTGGGGGCTGGAGATATAGATACGATTATTCCGAAAATTTCTTCATTTATCACATTATTATAGATTTTGAATCTTTCATCGTATTTTTGTGAAAAATATTTTCATCGCCATAATGACGAAAAATAGTATTATTTCGCTAGGTTTCGTTATGGTAATGCCTGTTTTATTAGATTCTTAGTTGCGTTTACTAACTTTATCTACAAAAACAAGAAAAAAAATATTAATTTCGTGTGATTCTTGTGTTCTCTTTAATTTTTAAATCTTTTTATTAGTAAACGAATCATAATACTTCGTATAGTAAACACAACTCTAAACAACCTTCTTAAATTAAGCATTCATTATTGAGGAGTAGCCATGTTTGTCGCTTTAACGAGTAAGCAACTAGGTATTCTATCTTAGTGAAATGCTTATGTGTGGTTATAGGATAATCAATAGAAGTTGTTGGAATAGAATCCTGTATGATAATAGGATTGAGTTCATCATATTAGAGCCTAACGTTAGTTTGCTTCGTAGCCTAAAAGTTTATTGATAAAGTAAACACTAATTGTATTGCCACTTAAATTAAAAATAAACTCTACGTTTTTACTAACAGCAATCGGAATATTGCTATTAGGCGTTGTTTTCTTTTCTGAATGGATTTACTCCAGTCAGCGATGTAAGGAAATAAATATCATTATAGAAACGGAAAATGAACATCGCTTGTTAGAAAAAAGCGATATTCGTTCGTTGGTGTCTCCAAGTACTGTGGAAGGACCTGTAGGAAAAACGTATAAAAATATTAATCTAAAAAAAATAGAGGAGCGAGTACTGAGTAATAAACTTGTGAAATCTTGTCAAGTACATCGAGGTCTGAGTGGAGAATTGACTGTTGATGTAGAAGAATATAAACCAATAGCAAGAGTAGTTACGGCGTTAAATGATGGAACTGTTAATAGTTATGTCACCGAAAAAGGAGACTTTATTGGCATTTCTGAGTCATACACACCTAGAGTATTGCTACTATCAGGAAACTATTTTGAAAGTAATAAAAATTTAAAAGAAGTAAAAAGCAAACCATTGCTAGAGTTAATTCAGGCGATTAACGGGGATGAGTTTTGGAAAGCACAGATTACACAACTTGTCGTAGAAAAAGATGGGGGTGTGACCTTAATTCCAGAGGTGGGTAAGCATGTAATCGAATTTGGAATGGCTCTTGAAATTGAGGACAAATTCCGAAAGCTGAAGATTTTTTACAAAAAAATTCTTTCAACTAAGGGATGGAATGCCTATAGTAAGGTTAGTGTTAAATATAGAAATCAAATAGTCTGTGAGTAAATTACTTTGTTGATTTAAAGTATTTTGCATCATTATTGCTGATGTATATATTTATTTATAACTTACTAATAGAGTAATGGTTTAGCAAATCTATCACTTGTAGAGGATATGAGCTTTACTTCGTTGATTAGTAAGGAATTCGCCGTATAAAAATATAAACTTGAAGTTTCTACTGGACTTCTAAATTATCATGAGTGAAATAATCGTTGGACTAGACATAGGTAGTAAGCAGGTCAGCGTTGTCGCTGGTCGCTTAGACAACTTGGGTAAGTTGGAGATATTGGGCTTGGGTAAAGCCGATACAACTGGCAAGGTGGCTAAGGGCGTTGTATTAAACGTCAATCGGACTATTGAGGCTGTTCGTGAGGCGATTGAACAAGTTGAAAATCAGGCTAATATTGATATTAGAGGGGTTATTGCTAGTGTTGCTGGTCCTAATGTTACAGGGTCAAAGCACCGTGCTATGATTACCCGTAATACAGAAGGAGAAGAAGTGACTATTACCGATGTTGATCAAATATCGAGTGATGCGGAACGAACTTTTATTTCTCAAGGAAATTCAATTGTGCATACGATTCCACAAGAATACTCGGTTGATTCGAGTACGGGTATTCATGACCCTGTCGGAATTAGTGGTATTAAATTGCAATCGGAATTTTTGATGGTTACGTCTCCAACGCTTGCCATGGAAAAAACAAAGCGTTGTATAGAACGAGCAAAGGATGACATGGAAATCGAAGGAGGACTTGTCTTTGCTCCCTTTGCGGCCTCGTTAGCTGTGTTATCGGAACAGGAACGTAAAAGCGGTGTCGTGTTGGTAGATATAGGTAGTGGTATCACGGAAATCGTTGTTTATTATAAAAGTATTGTTCGTCATATTGCTGTTTTACCTTTTGCTGGTGATATTATCACGGCGGATGTCGAACAGGGCTGTAATGTTTCTAACGAACATGCAGAAGAATTAAAAGTGAAATTTGGCTCGGCAATGTCTTCTGAAGTAAATTTAGAAGAAGTCGTGTCTGTACCGGGTATCAATGGACGTAAGCCAAAGCTAGTTTCAATTAAAAATCTTTCTATTATTGTAGAAGAACGTTTAAAAGAAATTGCGGCGATGGTGGTAGCTGAAATCGCTCGTTCGGGTTATGGTAATCGTCTCTCTTGCGGAATCGTACTGACAGGTGGATCTGTTCAAATGCCGTATATTACGGAGTTATTTGAAAAAGTGACAGGAAGAGATGTCCGTATGGGTTATCCAAATGAAAATTTGGGTAAAAGTATTACAGAAGAAATCAAAAATCCGATGTATGCTACCGCCGTAGGTTTAGTTTGGAATGGTTTTAAAGCCATTGACGAAAGAGAGGATTCATACAAGGAATTAAGACGTTATGCTCCTGCTCCAAAAATTGTTGTACATACCCCAACACCACCACAAAGTTTGCATAATGGAAAACCTCGTCAGGAGAAAGAAAAGCCTAGTGAGAAACCAAGCGGAGGTTGGAGTTTAATGGGTAGCTTAAAACGTCTCGGAGGGCGTATTTTAGGCGAAGATTTAGGTGAAAGTGACAAATACGAATAAAACAGATTCGTTGAAGATAAAAAAAGCCGTTGAAACCCATGTTTCAACGGCTTTTTTGTTTTTAGGCTTTCAAAAATTAATCTGAAAGCCTAACGTCACTAAAATTTATAATACCGTCTTGATTTTTAACTCATCCATTTGTTTGGCATCGATGCTAGAAGGAGCGTCAATCATTACGTCACGTCCTGAATTGTTTTTCGGGAATGCGATGAAATCTCTGATAGAATCTGAACCACCGAATAATGAACAAATACGGTCGAAACCAAATGCTAATCCTCCGTGTGGTGGAGCTCCATATTCAAAAGCATCCATCAAGAAACCAAATTGGTGTTTTGCTTCTTCGTCCGAGAATCCAAGGGCTTCAAACATTTTTGCTTGTAAGTCTTTTTGGAAAATACGAATCGAACCACCGCCAATTTCAACGCCGTTGATAACCATATCATAAGCATTGGCACGGATTTTACCGAAGTCACCCGATTCTAAGAACTGAATATCTTCTGGTTTTGGAGAGGTGAACGGGTGGTGCATTGCAAACCAACGGTCATCTTCTTCGCCATACTCAAATAATGGGAAGTCGATTACCCAGTGAGCCGCAAATTTCTCAGGGTCACGTAAGCCCAAACGGTTACCCATTTCTAAACGTAAATCGTTCAATTGCTTTCTTGCTTTGTCGCCTTCGCCACAAAGAATCAACATCAAGTCGCCAGGTTCAGCACCGAATGCGTCTGCCCATGTTTTTAAATCCTCTGGAGAATAGAATTTATCTACCGAAGATTTAAGGCTACCGTCTGCCATGCAACGTAAGTAAACTAAGCCTTTTGCACCGATTTGAGGGCGTTTTACAAACTCCGTCAATTCATCTACTTGCTTACGAGTATAGTCTGCACAACCTTTAGCGTTGATACCTACTACAGTCGATGCTCCGTCAAAAACTGGGAAGCCTTTTCCGCTGGTTAAATCAACTTCTTCTGACTTCAATTCAACAAACTGCATTCCAAAACGAATATCTGGTTTGTCTGAACCGTAATATTTCATCGCATGAGCATACGTCATACGAGTTAATTCTGGCAAGTCAATTCCTTTGATGGTTTTGAATAAATGTCTGATTAACCCTTCAAATAATTGCAATACGTCTTCTTGCTCAACAAACGACATTTCGCAGTCGATTTGAGTAAACTCTGGTTGACGGTCTGCACGTAAGTCTTCGTCACGGAAACATTTTACAATTTGGAAGTAACGGTCAAAACCCGAAACCATCAATAATTGCTTAAATGTTTGAGGCGATTGAGGTAAGGCATAAAACTCACCTGGGTTCATACGAGAAGGTACCACGAAATCTCTTGCTCCTTCTGGTGTTGATTTAATCAATACAGGCGTTTCTACTTCAATGAAGTTTTGGCTGTCTAAGTACGAACGTACTTGTTGTGCCATTTTATGACGTAAAATCAAGTTTTCACGAACAGGATTACGACGTAAATCTAAATAACGGTATTTCATACGAAGGTCATCGCCTCCGTCTGTAATGTCTTCAATTAAGAAAGGAGGTAATTTTGCAGGATTCAAAATAGTGATTGTATCTATTTTAACTTCTACATCTCCTGTTGGAATTTTGTCATTTTTTGACAAACGTTCAACTACTGTTCCTGTTGCCGAAACAACGAACTCACGTCCTAATGAACGAGTAGTCGCTAGTGCTTCTTTGCTAGACTGACCTTCTTCTAACATTAATTGGGTAATCCCGAAACGGTCACGAAGATCAACCCAAATCATACCCCCTTTATCACGGGTACGTTGTACCCAACCGCATAGTGTTACGGTTTGACCTACATTTGAAAGGCGGAGTTCGCCATTATTATGTGTTCTTAGCATACAATTTTAATAAAAGACCCTTCCTTTTTTACTTATTTTGTGGTGATTAAGGGAACGGTGCTATTTTTGATTTTTACAAAATTACGGAATTTGTTAGGTGTGACCCAAAAGTTTTAAAAACTATTTGCCTAGCTTCTTGATTATACTCTGAGGGATATAGCGAAACAAGGCGTTAAAAGCAGATTTAAGGAATATAAAAAATGAAAAAAGCGATAATTGTTGGAGCTGGGATTGCTGGAATTGCATCGGCTATTCGGCTGGCACATAAGGGGTATCGGGTAAGTGTAATCGAAGCGAATAGTTATGCAGGAGGCAAATTAAGTAATTTTGAACAAGATGGTTTTCGCTTCGATGCAGGGCCGTCTTTGTTTACTTTGCCGTCGCTGGTAGAGGAATTATTCCGACTGGTGGGCAAAGAACCACAGGATTATTTTGAGTACGAAAAGCTAGAGGAAGTATGCCGTTATTTTTGGGAAGATCAAACTCGTCTAACCGCTTGGGGAAATGTGAAGCGTTTTGCTCAAGAAATGGAAGCTGTTTTGGGCGAACCAGCCTCAAAAATTGAACAGTTTTTACAGGAAAGTGCTTTTAAATATGAGATTTTAGACGGCTTGTTTTTACAGGATTCACTTCATAAATGGAGTACTTGGACTTCTAAAAAAGCGATAAAAGGCTATTTGAATCTTCCTAAATTGGGGATTTTCGGAACGATGAATCAGGCGAATGAGCGTTTTTTTTCTAATCCTAAAGTCGTACAGTTATTTAATCGTTATGCGACTTATAACGGTTCTGACCCTTATCAAACCCCTGCGACACTCAACATTATTCCACATTTGGAATATAATATTGGAGCTTTTTTCCCAAAAAAAGGCATGGTTGCTATTACCGATTCGTTAGTGACGTTGGCTAAGGAATTAGGGGTGACGTTTTTGTTTTCCACAAAAGTCAATGAAATTGTAGTGGAAAAAGGGGGTGTTCGAGGCGTTTTGATGGGAGAGGAGAACAGCTTTCACGAAGCAGACTTAGTGGTGTCGAATATGGATATTACTCATACCTATCGAAAATTATTACCCAGAGAAGAACATCCTGAAAAATTATTGAATCAGCCTAAATCGAGTTCGGGTGTGATTTTTTATTGGGGAATTAAACGGGTTTTTACTGAATTGGGTTTGCACAATATTTTCTTTAGTGACGACTATCAGCAAGAGTTTAACACGATGTTTGAGGACAAAACGATTTTCCATGACCCAACCGTGTATGTGAATATTAGTGCCAAACATAAACCCGATGATGCTCCACAGGATTGTGAAAACTGGTTTGTTCTAGTGAATGCTCCTGCCAATGAAGGGCAAGATTGGGATACGCTCATTGAACAATTACGCAAGAATGTCTGTACTAAATTAAGTCGTATTTTGGGTGTAAATGTCGCAGAACTAATTGTTTCGGAGTCCATTTTAGACCCAAGGACAATTGAATCGAAGACTTCTTCGGCTCAAGGGGCTTTGTATGGCAATTCATCCAATAATCGCTATGCTGCCTTTTTACGCCATCCAAATTTTTCATCTAAGACTAAAGGCTTACATTTTGTAGGAGGGAGTGTTCATCCTGGCGGAGGGATTCCTTTGGCTCTTTCTTCGGCAAAAATTATGAGTGAAAATCTGTAAAAAGATGTTGGATGATGGATTTTGAATGTTGGATTATCTTCTTCACCCTGACAGCGGTCAACGACCCTGTCAGGGTGAAGAAGATAATCCCTGATAGCGGTCGAGGGTTATCTCAGTCCCACTTGAAAAGGGATTATTATCATTCAACTTTATTTTAGCAGAAATACTTAGTAAATTGCAGGCTCAAACAAGAAACGCAATTTTATTTATTATAATCATGATTCAAAGAACTCAAACGTTATTTTTAGCCCTAGTAGTTGTGGCTATGTGTGGAGTGGTGGGTTTCCCGATTTGGGAAAAGAGTAGTGCAGCCTTGAACGAAAAAGTGGTATTGTCAGCCATGAATTTAATCCATAGCAAAGCAGGTGCAGAAGTAAGTAATGGAAGTACAATTTACATTGCAGGATTAGCTATCTTATCTGCAATATTAGCATTAGTTTCCATTACGCAATTCAAGAAAAGAGTTTTACAAATGACTATCGGAGCAATTAACTCAGCCGTGATTGCTGCTACCTTAGGAACGTGTTTTTATCAAGTGTTTTTAGTAGGCATTCCGATGTTTGAACCAGAAGCACAAGGCTCATATACCATCGGTTTTTACGCAGCAGCTTTAGCCTTGTTGAGTAATATGATTGCAAACCGCTTAATCCGTCGTGACGAAATGTTAGTACGTTCAGCAGATAGAATGAGATAGATATTGGTATTAAAAAATAGAAGAAAGAGGTCAGAAGCGGAGGTTTTTGACCTCTTTTTTTTAAATAATAGTAAGGTAATTTTATATCGCTGATTTGGCATAGAATTTGTTATTTCTCGTTTAAAAACTCATTTAGTCATTGACGTACGTTCTAAACCTTACTTTGTTATACGAATAGTACAAGCCCTATTTTTCAGATATAATAAATCTTTTGCACCTAATGCTTTTCAATAGTTATTCCTTCGTAGTGTTCCTTTTCGTAACACTTTTTGTATATTATTTACCTTTCGCAAGACGCTTTCAGTTGTTAAGTCTGATACTTGCAAGCTTTTATTTTTATGCTTTCTTAAAACCGATACTGCTAGCATTACTGATTACCTCCATTTTATTTAATACGAGTGTCAGTTGGGTCTTAGAACGCAATAGCCCCAAACGATGGGTAACGCTAGGAGTGGTATTTAATTTGCTACTCTTGTGTTTTTTTAAATATGCATCGCTCATTGTTAAAACTTTTGTCGACGAGTCTAGTTCGGGTGGATTATCATCGTTTATCGTAAGTATTCCATTACCCATAGGAATTTCTTTTTATACTTTCGAAGGTATTAGTTTACTTGTCGATTCATATCGAGGGAAAACCTCTTCAACAAAAGTCACAGGAAATACCTTTGTCGAACATCTCATCGAAACGACCCATTTCGTCTCGTTTTTTCCACATCTTATTGCTGGACCAATTCTAAAAGCACATGACTTTTATCCACAAATAAAAACAAAATATTTAAAAGACATTGATTGGAATTCGGCCTTTAAAAATGTTGTAATAGGCTTTTTTTTAAAGATGGTAGTTGCAGATAACCTAAAAGAATATACGGGTTATATGAGTTATCCATACTTCGAGAATTTATCCTCACCGACACTTATCATTTTAATGTTGGGGTATTCGTGTCAAATTTTTGCAGATTTTGCGGGCTATTCACTCATAGCTATAGGCATTGCAAAGCTATTTGGTTATGATTTACCTACTAATTTTAACTATCCCTATATTTCACAAAGCTTTTCTGAATTTTGGCAGCGTTGGCATATCTCGCTTTCTACATGGCTGAAAGAGTATTTATACATACCATTAGGGGGAAATCGGAAAGGTAATAATAGAACCTATTTGAACCTTTTTTTAGTGATGTTGCTGGGTGGTTTGTGGCACGGAGCAGGGTGGAATTATGCCGTCTGGGGCATGATTCACGGGGTAGCATTAGGTCTTGAAAGACTGCTAATTGCAACAAATGAGAGTTCAATAAAATGGATTAAATATTTGAGGAGAGGAGCTGTTTTTATGATAGTTACGGTTGCGTGGCTATTCTTTAAGTTGCCCAATTTTACGCAAGCGTTGTTGTATATTAAAAAAATGGGGACTAACTGGCATTTGCCTTTTATACCGGGTATTCGAGAAGTGTATGTGTTGATTTTTTGTATGGCTGTTGCTCTTTATCACCTTTATTATCTCTGGAAAGGTGAGCGTAAATTTCCAAAGCTGGAGATGATTTTGTTAGCAATTATGCTTTTCTTCATTATGACTAATAGTGGTTTTCAAGGCGATTTTATCTACTTCCAATTCTAATGGCAAAATTCTCTATCTTATTAGCTAGTTGTATGCTGGCAGTTTATACAACCTTGCTACACTTTTTACCTTTGCATTCGCATTTACCGCTGCATGTTCAGCAGGGAAAGCACTTGGTAGCGGAAAATTATTTATACGAGAATAATCAAAAACTGGATGTCGTTATTGTTGGTTCGTCGATGGCAGAAAGGCTTGAAGAATCAATGTTAAAGCCTTCTGTATTAAACCTAGCAATCAGTGGAGACCGTTCTACAACGGGCTTGTCGTTACTGAAACTTAATGGAAAGTATCCAAAGGTATTACTGATAGAAGTTAATATTCTTACGAGACAGGAGGATACATTATTTTTAAATTCCTATCAATCAAGTTTGGTGCAAAATTTGAAACAAACGCTTCCTTTTTTACAAGAAAGAAACCAGTTGCTTACTCGTACTCTAAACGGTATTCACGCAATACACCCGCTTGTGAAGAAAAAGCCTATTGTCTCTTCAGCTGTATTGAGTTCCGTTCAGAATAATCATTTAGCCTTGCAAAATGATACTAGCCAATTTAAAATGATTAGGCAAAATGTTAATGAGTTGAGGGATATGGTGAGTGAGTTTTCGAACAAAGGCATAAAAATTATACTGTTTAGAATGCCTTTGGAGAAACAAACTCAACAAATTTTAGATAAATCTAAAAGGGTACAATTTGAACGAGAACAGCTAACGAATAAACTACTTAATCTTCCTAATGTTCGTATGATACCCGATGACATTGTGCATGAATACCATACAACCGATGGAGTCCATTTAATAGCGGATGATGCACAGTATTTTGCTGACTATTTACTAAAAAACACAACTCTTCAGTAGCCTAAGTTGTAACGTTGATGAAACTGTAAAAGCGAGGATAAATCGTACTATTGGTATTAAAAAATAGAAGAAAGAAGTCAGAAGTGGAGGTTTTTGACCTCTTTTTGTATGGACCAATACTAAATCCACTAGTCCAAGTTACGAGCTTGAAGTAGTGGTGTAAGGTGTTAAAGTTACATATTGTTCTTTGTATTTCATTACTGTGACTTAACTAACTTGAAATAATCTTACACTTTTCAGAAGTCTGAAATCTTTTAAATTTAGCGTATAGAGTTCTATGTCATGAATAATTGCCGTCGCTGCGATTAAGGAATCTGGTAGAGAGAGTTTGTGAGACAACGCATATTTTTCAACTAATTCAACAGCAAGTGTTGAAATATTAGCTTCAATAGGTAGAATATGAAGCTTCTTTAAGTCCTTACGTATTACTTGTAGTTCTTTTTTATTTCTTGCACCAAAAATCAGTTCTGCACAAGTGACATCAGAAACAGCTATATTTTGTTGTCCTATTGATTTTACGATTTCGGTAACACCTAGGTTACCTTTGTATATTTCTATCAGAATATTGGTATCACAAAGTATCATCTGTTTCTATTCCAAGCTTGTTTACGGAGTTCATTCGCATCAATATCATAATCTTCCCACATTCCTACTGCAAGCGAGAAGTCTTGTTTTTTCTCTTTTAGCATCGGTGTTGTTTTGAGTTCTGCATCAATATTCCATGATTTCAAAAAGAAAAGCAGTGCTTCCATTTTTGTAGCGTCAATATCGGTTTTTAAGATTAGCTGTTGCATAGTTGAAAATGCTGTCTAAGTGTTACTAAATTCTTCTACGAATATACACAAATTTTAAAATTAAGAAGACGAATTTCTCCCCATACAAGCATTCCAAGACTCGTATGGGAAGAAATTTTTTACACCAAACCCTCCTTCAATAAGTCGTGTAAATGAACAAAACCAACAGGTTTGTTATCGGCTTCTACGACTAATTGGGTAATGTTTTTCGACTGCATTACTTGCAAGGCTTCCGTTGCATACGCATCCGATTCGATGGTTTTTGGCGATACCGTCATAATTTCTTTAGCCGTTAATCCTGCCAAGCTATCATGCGTATTCAGCATTCTACGTACATCACCATCGGTAATGATACCCGTCAATAAACCTGCTTCATTTACTACGGCCGTTGCACCCAAGCGTTTAGAGCTAATTTCAAGAATAGCTTCCTTCACGGGCGTGCTTTCCGAAACAACAGGTAGTTCATGATTGGGGTAAATATCTTCTACTTTGAGGTAGAGTTTTTTTCCTAATGCTCCCCCAGGGTGATATTTGGCAAAGTCGGTAGTCGTAAACGAGCGACATTCGAGCAAACATACAGCAAGGGCATCTCCTAAGGCAAGAGCCACGGTTGTACTGGTTGTTGGAGCAAGATTTAAGCTATCTGCTTCTTTTTCAGCGAGTGCGTGTAAGATAAAATCTGCATTTTTCCCAAGATAAGACTTGGGATTTGACACCATCGAGATTAACTTTACACCAGTACGTTTGATAAGCGGTACTAACACCTTAATTTCGGGCGTGTCACCAGAGCGTGAAATACACATGACAGTATCGTCGGGTTGAATCATTCCTAAGTCGCCATGAATGGCATCTGCGGCGTGCATGAACAACGATGGTGTACCTGTCGAATTGAGGGTAGCGACAATTTTCTGTGCAATTAATGCAGATTTGCCAATACCTGTAATAACGAATCTGCCACGGCTGTTAAGTAAGTGATTTACACAGGCTTCAAAATCAGAATCGATTTTATCGACAATTTTTAGGATGGCTTCTGCCTCCTCTTGCAAAACTTTTTTTGCTGTTGATTGAATATTTTTTACTAATTTCAATTTTAGAAACGATTTAAGATAAAGGGATTGCCTATTTTCTTTTGCAAAGATATAGCTTTATAGCCCCATTCTGAATAGAACCACCAAATATCCATTTATCAAATAACCTCAAATGAGTTTGAAGAACATGAGTGTTAGCCAAGAGACCACCAACTTATTAAAGGACAAGTTAAAAGAAACCTTTGGGTTCTCTCAATTTAGAGGAGAACAAGAAGAGATTATCAATAACACGCTCCAAGGGGAAAATACCTTTGTTATCATGCCCACAGGGGCAGGTAAATCGCTTTGTTATCAAATGCCTGCCATTGCGATGGAAGGTACTGCTATTGTTATATCTCCTCTGATTGCCTTGATGAAAAATCAAGTCGATCAAATGAATGCCTTCGGAATCAATGCACAGTTCTTGAACTCGTCGTTGAATAAGGCGGAGATGACTAGAGTGAAGAAAGACGTAACCAGCGGTGCGGTTAAGTTATTATACATTGCTCCTGAGTCGTTGAACAAGGAGGATAATTTAACATTCCTGAAACAAGCTAAAATTTCATTTGTTGCCATCGACGAAGCACACTGTATTTCGGAATGGGGACATGATTTTAGGCCTGAATATCGTCGTATTCGTAGCATTGTAGAAAGTATTGACCCTAAATTGCCGATTATCGCTTTGACGGCAACGGCAACTCCTAAAGTTCAGTTGGACATCCAAAAGAACTTAAACATGGAGGATGCTCGTTTGTTTAAGTCTTCGTTCAATCGCAAGAATTTATACTACGAAATTCGTGCAAAACGGGACGATATTGATAAGCAGATTATCCGTTTTATCAAGTCGCATCATGGTAAAGCAGGGATTATCTACTGTTTAAGCCGTAAGAAAGTGGAGGAGGTTGCTGAAGTTCTGAATGTAAACGGAATCAAAGCATTGCCTTATCATGCGGGTTTAGATGGAGACGTGCGTATGGCAAACCAAGAGGCGTTCTTGAACGAAGAAACAGAAGTAATGGTAGCAACCATTGCTTTTGGTATGGGAATTGATAAACCAGACGTTCGTTTTGTAATTCACTACGATGCACCAAAGTCGTTGGAGGGTTATTACCAAGAAACAGGTCGTGCTGGTCGTGATGGGTTGGAAGGTATCTGCTTGATGTTCTATGCAAAAGAGGATATTAACAAACTAGATAAATTCAACAAAGATAAAACCATTACCGAACGAGATAATGCTCGTATGTTGTTGAACGAAATGGTATCCTATTCAACGATGGGGGTATGCCGTCGTAAGTTGTTACTACACTATTTCGGGGAACATACCGAAAAAGATTGCGGTTATTGTGATAACTGTAAGAAACCAACACCGAAGTTTAAGGCAGAAGAAGCGGTTGTGTTGGCGATAAAAACAGTACAAGAAACAGGAGAACGTTTTGACGTGCAGCATATTGCCGATGTGATGATGGGAAATAAAAACCAATACATCACGAGCTATGAGCACCATAAATTAGATATTTTCGGAAAGGCAAAGAATTTGTTCAAGTTGAAAGATGAGGACGAAGACGATGACGACGATGAGGAGGATGAAGTAGAATTTTCGGATGAAGAAGATGAGGATGGAAACCCAATTCCGAAACCGAAAAAAGCAAAAGCTCCTAAAGCAAAGAAAAAGAAAACACACGAGCCAGAACCAATTGAGCAGTGTATTTCGTTAGTTCGTCAGATTAATGTGATGGGCTACTTAGAGAAGGATATTGAAAATTATGGCATCTTGAAGGTAAGCGATAAAGGTCGTGAATATTTGCAAGATCCATTCCCTGTTTCATTCTCGAAAGACCATGATTATGAGAACGAGCGTATTGAAGAATTAGAAGAAAAAGAAGCAGCGGCAAGTTCGGCAGGTTCGTATGACGTAGCCTTATTTGAATTGTTGAAGAACCTTCGTAAGAAAATGGCGAAGGATAAAAATCTTCCTCCGTATGTTATTTTCCAAGATCCGTCGTTAGAAGAAATGGCGACGACCTATCCGACGACCTCCCAAGAAATGGCTCAAATCAACGGAGTCGGGATGGGGAAAGTGCAAAAATTTGGCCGTCCATTCATTGATCTTATCACGAGATATGTCGAAGAAAATGAAATAGAAACGGCCAAAGACGTGG
>JACCDQ010786496.1_pt1 | contig 17270 bp, 14 predicted proteins | sample 7446031 | NCBI WGS metagenome assembly JACCDQ01 (sample SAMN15323442, study PRJNA562643) | freshwater metagenome | isolation source: river surface water | place: USA:Blue River Watershed | collected 2017-08-17
ATAAATTAAATTTGTGGGAAGGCTTGAATGAATTTAGAGAGCATCTGGGCGGACAACTCACTATTACAATTTTAGAAAAATTAGGTTAAGGTCGTGAAATTCACGAAGTAGATTTTGAACTGATGAAACAGGCAGTTGATGAATTGAAACTTACTATTTAATCATTTCTAACATTGTCTATAAAATATCATAATTGTACATTATATGAATCATACACGCCGTTTGAGAAATTGGGCTTAACCAACTTAAAAGTTCTTTAGATATTTTACCCAATTTCTCAAGAGGTGATTGTATGATTCGTGTTTTTTTGTTACTTTTTTTCAAAAAAAAGTAAGGCGAAGAAGTATAAAAGTAGATTACACAATTCTATTCGACTATGCAAACCCCATACGGACACCTCAGTTATTGTAGTAATATTCACCCTGGCGAAGAATGGGCTGCTCATTTTTCAGTTTTACAAAGTAGTATTCCCGAAATAAAAGCAGCAGTTTGCCCTAACAGGAAGATGGGAATTGGCCTAAGACTGGCCAATCAAGCAAGTATTGATTTATCGGAAAAATCTAATTTCGAGACTTTCAAGAACTGGCTCGAAGCAAACGACTGCTATGTTTTCACGATGAATGGATTTCCGTATGGAGGCTTTCATAATGTAGTTGTAAAAGACCAGGTTCACGCCCCCGACTGGACAACGCCTGAGCGTACAAATTACACAATCAGAAGTTTTGATTTATTGGCTCAGCTTTTACCAAATGATATGACCGAGGGCGGAATTTCTACTTCGCCTCTCTCCTATCGTTTTTGGTGGAAAACGCCCGAATTACTCAAAGAAGCAACAATAAATGCTACAAAAAATATGCTTTTAGTTGTTGAGGCCTTGATTGATTTACAAGAAAAAACAGGCAAAATCTTACATTTAGATATTGAACCCGAACCAGACGGGATTCTCGAAAACTCGCAAGAATTTATTGATTGGTACAACAATTACCTAATTCCGATGGGAGTTGAACAGCTTGCCAATAAAGGGTTTTCGAGCGAAAAAGCCATTGAATCCATCAAAACACACATTCAACTATGCTATGATGTGTGCCATTTTGCTGTAGGTTTTGAACATCCACAAGAGGTAATTAATAAACTAAATGCAGAAGGTCTAAAAGTTGGAAAAATACAAATTAGTTCGGCTTTAAAAGTAGATTTTTCGAGCGATGCACAAACTAAACTCGAAACAATTGCCCAATACAATGAACCAACGTATTTACATCAAGTAGTAGCACAAAGAAAAGATGGGAGTTTTGTAAAATTCCCAGATTTAACCGAAGCTATTAATGGTTTCGATGAAAATATCTTGTCGTGGAGAGTGCATTTTCACGTACCATTATTCTTAGAGAACTATGGAATATTAAGTTCTACGCAATCAGATATTGTAGATACAATTAATGTTCATAAAGGTAACCTATTTACTAATCATCTCGAAATCGAAACATATACCTGGGGTGTTTTACCAACTGAGTTTCAAGCTCCACTCAATGAGTCGATTATTAGAGAGATTAATTGGGTAAAAAGCATTTTGTAATTTTACAATTGGCAAAGGAAATACAGGAATAACCAGAATGAAAAAAACAGTAGTCATAGATATAGTAGGCCTCAGTGCAAGTGTAATTGGAGAACATACTCCTTTTATTCAGCAGTTTATTGCTAAAAATAAACTTACGTACATCAAGCCTGCCTTTCCTGCAGTTACTACAACTGCCCAAAGTTATTATGTAACTGGGAAAACTGCTACCGAACATGGAATCGTGGGTAATGGTTGGTATGACCGAGAAGCCAACGAAATGAAGTTTTGGAAACAGTCGAATAAATTGGTTAGAGCTGAGAAAATTTGGGAAGCTGCAAAAAGGAAAAACCCAACGTTTACGAGTTCTAAAATGTTTTGGTGGTATAATATGTATTCATCAGCAGATTTTTCGGCAACTCCTCGACCACAATATCATTCAGATGGAAAAAAGGAACCCGATTGCTATACTTACCCTGCTGATTTGCGAGATAAGTTACAGGCAAAATTTGGTACGTTTCCTTTGTTTAAATTCTGGGGGCCAAACACGAGCATTGATTGCTCGAAATGGATTGCCAATGCGGCCTTGGAAGTTGACAAAGAAAATGACCCAACCCTTACACTCATTTATCTACCACATTTAGATTATTGTTTACAAAAATTTGGTGTAGATTTTAGTAAAATCAGCAAAGATTTGCACGAAATTGATGATTTAGTAAAAGAATTAGTAGAATATTACGAAGCCAAAAATGCCAACGTTATTCTACTTTCAGAATACGGGATTAACAATGTAAGTAACCCAATACATATTAATCGCATTCTTAGAGAAAATGGCCTTCTCTCTGTGAGAGTTGAAAGTGGTCATGAATTGCTCGATGGTGGAGCATCGAAAGCTTTTGCTGCCGCCGACCACCAAATAGCTCACATCTATATCAACGATTTAAGTCAGAAAGAACGAATCAAATCTATTTTATCGAAGGTAGAAGGAATTGCATTAATAATGGACGAAGCCGAAAAACGGGAGCATCACATCAATCACGAACGTGCAGGAGATTTAATAGTAATGGCAAAAGCCGATAGCTGGTTTACGTATTACTACTGGTTCGATGATAAAATTGCTCCTGATTTTGCACGAAGTGTTGACATTCATAACAAACCAGGCTACGACCCCGTTGAGATGTTTATGAATCCTAAAAATCCGTTTATCAAACTGCGTGCAGCCTATAAATTAGCTCGAAAGCTATTAGGTTTCAGATATAGAATGGATGTAATTCCGTTAGATGCCACCCTTATCAAAGGCTCACACGGAACTCTTGATATTGACAAAGAATATTATCCTGTTTTGATAAGCAATCAGTCAACTTCCGATGAAATTTTGGCAAGTGACGTTTATAATATAATTTGGAAGAGTATTTTTGGAAACTAATTGCGAATCGGGCGGCGACTGCGTCCAAATTCGCCATTAAAAAAATTATTTGAACGAAACACCGTTTCGTTACACAATTCATGCAAAACCTCCGAACCGTAAATATTACTCGCTACGTGACACCTTTGCGAGAAGGTGGTTCGCTGCCTGCCATTGTCGAAGCTGATGATGGTTTTTTGTATGTTATCAAATTTCGTGGGGCTGGGCAAGGCGTAAAAGCTCTTATTGCCGAACTTATTGGCGGAGAACTGGCCAGATTTTTAGGTATTAAGATGCCAGAAATGGTTTTTGCGATGCTCGATGATAGCTTTAGCAAAACCGAACCTGACGAAGAAATCCAAGATTTACTTCAAGCAAGCGTTGGACAAAATTTAGGCGTGCATTATCTTTCTGGTGCGATAACTTTCGACCCCGTCATTTCGCAGGTTTCTCCCCTATTGGCTTCTCAAATTGTTTGGCTTGATTGTATCTTGACCAACGTTGACCGCACTTTCCGAAATACCAATATGCTCATGTGGCATAAAGAATTATGGTTGATTGACCACGGTGCTTCGTTGTATTTTCATCATTCGTGGGATAGCTGGCAATCGCAAGCCGAACGTCCATTTGCAGCCATCAAAGACCATGTTTTACTTCCCAAAGCCAGCGAACTTGATGCCGTCAATGAAGCTTTCAAGCAAAAACTTACTTCAAAAGTTATCCAAGAAATCACTTCATTAATTCCTGACGAATGGCTTTTGGCTGATACGTATGACGAAACCGCCGAAGACCGACGAGCCGTTTATACCCAATTCTTAGAAAAACGCTTAGAGATATCCGATTTATTAGTAAAAGAAGCCCAAAATGCAAGAGAAAGTCTTATATGAATACGCTGTCATTCGGGTAGTTCCAAGAGTTGAACGGGAGGAATTTCTGAATGTGGGTATTATTTTATACTGTGCTAAACAGCAATTTTTACAATCAATTTTCAAGATTGATGAAGAGCGTTTGCGTACTTTTTCGGGCAGTATTGATTGCGAGGAACTGAATAATTATCTCGAAACTTGGCAAAAAATCTGTAAAGGGGGCAAAAATGGTGGACCGATTGGAAGTTTAGCCATATCAGCACGTTTCAGATGGTTAACCGCCACACGAAGCACCATTATTCAAACTTCAAAAGTACATCCAGGCTACACACTAAACGCCGAAGAAACGATGAATTGCTTATTTAATGAATTGGTTTTATGAATTCTCAAATATTACAAGATTTAGTGAAAATGCAAATGCCTTTTGGCAAATATAAAGGCCGATTAATTTGCGATTTACCTGAATATTATTTGATTTGGTACCAAAACAAAGGTTTTCCTGAAGGTAAACTCGGAATGTTGCTGTCCACCATGTACGAAATTAAAGTTAATGGGCTGGAATATTTATTGAAACCTCTACGCCAAAATCTTTAAGATAATTTTAACAAACTATCTTTCTGTTTCTGCTGTTATGATTGATATAAAAACTATTAAACAAATATGTCAGAAATTACAAAAGTTGCCTTAGTAACAGGTGGTTCAAAAGGGATAGGCTACGGTGTAGCAGAAGTATTGATTAAAGATGGTATCAAGGTAGCTATTACAAGCCGCACAAAAGCTGGTGCTGATGAAGCTGCTGCTGAGTTAAACAAAATAAAAGAAGGCTACGCCATCGGAATAGAATCAGATGTTAGAAATTTCGATTCGCAACAAAATGCAGTTGATACCGTAATCAATATCTGGGGAAGACTTGATTATTTTATTGCAAACGCTGGTGTTGGACACTTCGCTCCTATTCAAACACTCTCATCAGAGCAATGGCACGAAATGATTGATATTAACCTTACGGGTGTTTTTTACAGCATAAAAGCATCGTTAGAGGCATTAAAGGCTACAAAAGGGTATTTTATCAGCATTGCAAGTTTGGCTGGTACAAATTTCTTTGCCAGTGCCAGTGGTTATAATGCCAGTAAATTTGGTTTAGTAGGCTTCACGCAAGCCATTATGCTTGATTTGAGAAACGAAGGAATAAAAGTTTCTACGATTATGCCAGGTTCGGTGGCTACTCATTTCAATAATCACGAACCAAGTGAGAAAGATGCATGGAAAATTCAACCAGAAGATATTGGACAAATCGTATCGGATTTAATTAAGATGCCCGCTCGTACGCTACCAAGTAAAGTCGAGGTTCGTCCGACGATGCCTAAGTAATTCAGATAAAAGAAGGAAGTCTTCGTTTAAAACGAAGACTTCCTTAAAAATTATTTCTGCTTATAGATTTTACCATCTTTCATCACAAATGCCACATTCATCATTGCTTTGGCATCTTGAAGTGGGTCACCATCTACGGCCACGATATCTGCAAATTTGCCTTTTTCAATCGAGCCTAAATCATCTTTCATACCTAAAACCGTAGCATTAACAATAGTTGCTGCTTTAATTGCCTCCATCATTGGCATGCCACCCTCAACCATGTATTGAAACTCTTTGGCATTATATCCGTGTGGGAAAACACCCGCATCCGTACCAAATGCCACTTTTACACCTGCCTTGTAGGCTTTGGCAAATGTTGCTGCAATTTGCTTAGAAGTTTCGATTGCTTTCGGCACAACCAATGGATGATAATAACCTGGTACTTTTACCGAATCGCCAACGGTTTTTCCTGCAATGATTGTAGGAACATAATAAGTACCATGTTTTTTGAATAATTCAATGGCTTCATCGTCCATAAATGTTCCGTGCTCGATGGTTGTTACACCCGCACGAATGGCACGTTTCATCCCTTCTGCACCGTGAGCGTGAGCCGCTACGATAAAGCCATAATCTTTAGCTGTAGAAACAATCGCTTCGATTTCGTTCTCAGTAAATTGTGGTCCTTTACCATTTTTTGCTACACTCAATACACCTCCAGTTGCTGTAATTTTAATGCAATCTGCTCCATCTTTGTAGCGTTGACGTACTGCTTGACGGCCAGCTTCTGGGCTATCAACCACACCATCCGTTACATCATCTGGCACTGTATATTTTGAATTATTGATGCCATTCGTTGGGTCTCCGTGTCCACCCGTTGTAGCGATGGTTTTACCAGAAGTAAAAATTCTTGGGCCAACTGTCAAGCCCTTTGTGATGGCATTACGAAGAGAGATATTAACGCCCGAACCACCTAAATCACGCACACTCGTAAAACCAGCCATGAGTGTTGTATTGGCGTGCTTTTGTGCTTCAAAAGCAATATCAGCCATGTTCTGACTCATACGCTTTAAGTATTGGTCTTTGCTGGTTTCGCTCTCAATATGCACGTGCATATCAATCCAACCTGGTGTAACGGTTTTGGTTTTCATATCTACTACTTTATCGTTGGCTTGAGCAGCAGTATAACCACTTTGTACATCAGTGATGCGGTTTTTCTCAACCACGATTGTCATCTGAGTTTTGGGAGCATTGCTCACTCCATCAATCAAAGTACCGCAATGAATGAGTGTACGCTGAGCAAAAGACGAAACTGATAAGCTAAGAGAAAGTGCCAAAAGGTAAGTTTTTTTCATTTAAATGTTTTTTTAGTTTAGGAAGAAAATAACGATTAAATCGACATCTAAAAGTAAGATTTTTTTTATGAGTTAGGTAGATAAATAGGCGAAAAGATTTTTTTCGGAGACATTCAATAAAAAAAGCCTTTCGGTGAGGAAAGGCCTTTTGAGTATCTTCAAGAAAACTACTTAGTTTTTAGGCACTAAAACGCCATTTGCTTCAAATGCTAACTCAGTTTTGGGTTCTGTAATTTTAGCAATTTCATCTTTGCTTTTACCAGCATCTTCTGCATAATGACGAAGTTCGTCAACCGAAGTAGTTTTAGTTTTAGCATTACCTTCAAAAACGATTGTTTTTCCTGCAATATCTTTCGGCACAAAGAAACCATAATCTTTGAATGTTACACGCATGGTTTGTCCATCATCCATTTTTACTTTCATCCAACAACCTTTTACTTGACAAACAGATTCTACTACGCCCGTAACTTTGGCATTTACTGCTCCCTTTTCGGTAGCTTTTTTCGCTAAATCGGTAGTAGTAATTGCTCCAGTTGGTTTGATTTTATCGCCAAAACTATCGTATTTTTGACCAAATGCAGTGTTTGCTGCGAAAATAATTGCGAAAAGTGTGATGAGTTTTTTCATTGTTGATTGTATATAATTGTTTAAATTTAGTGCTTCAATAACACAATTTTCTAAATTGTGTTTGGGCAAGTTTAAAACTTGCTCTACTTATTAATCTATCACCGTAACCCAGCCTTTACAGTCAGCTCCAGTATCAGTTTTGATGGTATAATAATATGTACCTGCTGCAATGCCGCTTCCCCAATCATTTTGATAATTTTTCGAGTTAAAAATCAATTTCCCGTAACGATTATAAATCTCTACGGCTGCATTTTTAAAACCTGTCACAAAGTTATCATTTTTTCCATCATTATTGGGTGTAATCACATTCGGTACTTTCCCATCACCTTCTGGAACGTCGATACTTTTTGTAATAACCATTTCACAGCCTAATTTATTGTAGGCTTTCAAAGTAACAGTATAAGCTCCACCCTTCTGAAAACGATAATTTTCGGGAATAGCAGCCTTTACGGACTCTTGATTACCTAAATCCCAAACGTATGCAGTTGCGTTGGTGGTTTTATTTGTAAAAGTCAACTGGTAAGGTTTATCACAGAATTGCGTGATGCTATAATCAAAATCAGGTTTAAACGAATTATCAATGATTACGGTCGTTGTTCGAGTAGGTTTGCAGCCATCGGGATATTCACCCCTAACTGTGTAGGTACTCGTTTGGGTAGGTTTTACCGTAATTTGTTTCGCAACGGTATCTTTGATTCCTACGCCTGACCACGTAAATTTAGTAGCATTTCCGATTGCAGTGAGAGTCACACTTTGCCCAATACAAATTTCTTTTCCACCACTCGCCTGAAAATCCACTTTATTGTCTTCTACTTTTATCGTCACATCTTTCGATACGGAGCAACCATCTTTCTCTATCACAACCGTATATTTAGTTGTAGCTCTCGGCTTAGCAATTGGGTTGAAAACAGTCGTACTACTCAAATCGGTTGCGGGTGTCCAAGTGTATTTATCGCCACCTTCGGCTAAAAGCTGCACAGGCGAATCAGGGCAAACCAAAGTGTCTCGCCCTGCTTTTGCAATAAAACCTTTTACTAAAATCTTCTTGACCGTCGAATCGGTTGTTCGACAAGTTATCTTATTGAAAATTCTAAGTTTTACAGTGTACTCACCTGGGGTTGTGAAGTTAAAAACAACATCTTTCAGACGAGAAACTACATTCCCATTAAATTCCCACTCATACGTTTTTGCTCCAACACTCAAGTTATTGAAATTGATTTTGGCTGGACTACAAACTTCTGTAACCACCCGATTGGATTCATTCTTTATCTCAAAATCAGCTTTTAGGGCATCGATGCTAAACTTAAAAGCCGCCATATTACAGTTGGTACTTTGGTGGCGTGGCTGGTAGGCATTTTTTATGGGGAAAGTAGCCACCGATTGCCCTTGACGCGGCAAACACGAACAAGCCGTGTGGTAAATAATGCCATTTTTATCGAATCGGCAAGTACCTCCATCAAGGTGGTCACCTACTTCACCTTCGGGGGTTGGTGGGGCTGATGCTCCGAAAAAAGTAGCATAAAGTAAAGACTTTGCTCCTTTTTCGAGAATCATAAAATAATAATTACTACCAGTGGTTGTGGTCTGAAAAGCATCGGACGTAATGGGTAAGCCTGTTGTTGTACTATTTCGATTGAGGTTTCGCCCGACTGATGCGTTTACTTTTCCACCCCAACCCGAAAGATAAATATTTCCACAATCGTTAACCAAAAAAGCGGTTGGCACAATATCAATCTTCCCAATTCCACGCCCAGTACCAACAACAGTAGAAAAGATACTTTTACTGAGATTTTTATCGAAACAATGAACAAATTGTCCACTTTTGGCATTTCGATAAACATCGTTCGAAACGGGATAATCGCCTTGAGTTAAACCAAATACATAGATATTTTCATCTTTATCAATATCAAGCAAAAAACTTACGTCTGCCTCATTGGTGCCTACATAAGTAAGCTGCTCTATTGCACCGTCGGAAGCAAATTTTGCAATAAAACCATCGCCACTACCGCCGTATGTTTTATTGTAAGCACCGTCTTTTACGGCCATATTTGCACTAAATGTTTGCCCACAAACATAAACTTTACCTTCTTGATTTACTCTGATTCCGTAAGCTGCATCAAAATTATTTCCTCCTAAGTACGTACTCCAGAGTAACTGCGAACAAGTACGGTTGAGTTTACAAACGACTCCATCAAAACCCGCTCCTTTTACGCCTTGCGATTGCTTAACCAACGGAAAATCAGTTGAGGCTGTAATGGAAGCAAAATAAATATTATCGTCTTTATCTACCACAACTTCTCCTCGAAACTCGTCTCCATAATTTTTAATATTTAGGGCACGTGTATCATTGAAACCATCGTTGGCTTTACCACCAATGTATGAACTACCAACCAAACTTTTACCATCAACACTCAAAACCGTCACGAAAATATCGGTTCCTCGCTCAAAGCCAATGCCTGTAAAATTAGGGTCTTGGTCGGCTGTCGAAAACGATGAATAAATGCCAATGAGACTTCCGCCTGCAAAGCTTTTTTGATAAGATGAACTATTAGTTGGAAAATTATTTGAAGAAGTAGTACCAAAAATAACTAATTCGCCTTTTGAGTTTGCCACCAAACTATGCGGCACATCGGAGGCATTTCCACCTAAATAGGTTGAATAAAGTAAGGTTAAGCCATCAGCACTAAATTTCATGATTACAATATCCGTAATACCATAACCTGCCACACTTTCAGCACTTGAGGCCGTTGTTGGACTGCCTTTTACTTGAAATGCTCCGTTGGTTACTGGAAAATCGAGCCCAAAAACCGAACCGCCCGCAAATAAATTACCATCGGCATCGTAAGTAGCGGTTTGAGCCCAGTTATCTGATTTTGAGCCAGAGTACGTAGAAAAAACTAATTCGGGGTCAATAATGAGTGGTTGAGATGTATCATAGTTTTCGGGAAATTCAAAACGAACTTCATTATTGCTTACCCGAAACTTCGATTTTACATCAATGGTTTTTCCGTTACGAGTCTGAAACGAATAAGGTTCAAATTCCTTTACGATATTAACCGAAGTTTTGTATTGTAGTTGACCATTTTCAACACTAACTTCGTCTAAACCTTCATATTTCATTTTGATTTTCCAGACATCGGCACGAGGCTTGGCAATGTATTCGTATTTGAGCGATTGGTCGAAACTATATAATTTAAAATCAATATCTGGATAAATATCTCGTAAATAAACTTCATCAAAAGCTGCCACATTCGATTTCCATTTGGTGGGGTCGTTTCCGATAAAATAATTGTAGGTAGCAGTTGTAGGCGAAACTGCCTCTATTTTTGGTGTTGGGTTGGCTTCTTCAAAAGTCATTTCGTAGGCATGAGCCTTGATTGCCCCTATTGATTTTCGGCCAGATTTTGGGTCTAAATTTCCTGCATGAATCGCTGCCAGTGCTTGGGTATCATAAAAAACGTACTGAATTCCCGAATTTTTTACCAATAAATATCCCCCAGGAATTTCAGCCCGAAATCGAATCGAAGCATCCCACTGACCTTCATTTCGGATAAATTTAACCGAAGGCGTTGGAGCCGCCGAAACAGTAATGGTGGAAACAGCAAAAAGAATGAGTAATAAATATTTCATCTTTGTTTACATCTGACTAATGGTCTGACGAGTTTTTTATGATGTTGTTCTAAGTCTTTTGTCAGACCTGCGGTGCAGACAAAATCTTATAAATGTGGCAAAGTGACCACAAAAGTGCTACCTTTTCCTTCCTCGCTTATTACATCAATTTTGCCTTGGTGCATATCAATAATTCTACGACAAACCGATAAACCAATGCCATGTCCACGGTATTTTGATGCGTTTGGTGTGCGATAAAAAGGCTCAAAAATCTTGCTTAGTTCACTGGCTGGAATCCCGATTCCATTATCTTTCACGGCTACAATGCAATACTTATCATTAAATTTAATCTTAGCTTCAGCCTGATGGTCGGGCGAATATTTACACGCATTTTCGAGCAAATTTGTAAAGACTGTCAGTAATAATGCCTCATTGCCGTTAGCACTTACCCACTCGTCATCGTCAGGAATATCGTCAAAATCAATCAAAATCTTATATTCACTATTCTGATTCAATACTTCCTCTTGGGCCTTAAATAAAAGTTCGTCCAAACGAGTGGGTTTCATCACCAAACTATTATCTCGATTTTCTGATTTTGCTAATTGCAACAGGCCATTGGTTAATTGAATAAGTCGCTGGTTATCAATTAATAACGAGCGTAAAATAGCTTTATATTCATCAGTTGTACGATTATTTTCAAGAGCAATCTGAATTTCAGATTTGATAGCCGCCAGTGGCGTTCGTAATTCGTGCGAAGCATTCGACACAAAACTTTTCTGTAACTCAAATGAGCGTTCTAAACGCTCCAACATTTGGTTAAAATTAATGGCCAATTGAGCAATTTCATCTTTATTATTGCCCGTATTAAGTTTTTGTTTAAGGTTATAAGCCGTAATATTCGTAATTTCCTCGTTTATATCAGCAATCGGCTTCAGCGATTGTCCTGCAAAAATTATACCCAAAAAAATGGTTAGTAAGATACCAATAATAAAGCTAATTACGAGCGTATCTCTAATATTTTTAAGTTTTTCTTGTCCATATTTATCACTGGCCGAAGCCACTACCACATAAGACTTCTTTTCTTCATCGGTGTACATAATACCAATCACCTGGTTGGCCCAATCGCTGGTTTCTACGTATCGCTGCTTACGAACTTGATTCAAAAAATCAGGACTAAACAAAAACGATTCGGCTTCGTAACTGGCATATACTAATTCATCTTTTTCGTTAAACATTAATACTTTTTCAGTATTGAGTTTCGTCAAGAAGGTCTTATTAGCATCACGAAGTTTCTTTTTATCTTTTTCGGTAATTTTCAATTCTTTCAAAAGTCCAGCCGTTAGCAAAGCACGGTCGGTTAGACGATTATAAAACTCTTGTTTCCGAAAATTTTCGGAGGTATAATAAATAGCCAACGAAAAGATTATCAAAATTGCAGCAATAATGATAGTAAACTGGATGGCTATTTTAGTACGTATTTGCATTTAAAACTTAATGAGTGAATGATTGAGTGAGTGAATGAGCGAATATTCAATATATTTGTAACATGCTTTTGGTTAAGCCCAAATCTTTACAGGTTTGGAAAACCTTATGGATTCAAATTTAAGAAACAATTAGCAAAATATATGCAAATTCATGTAATTGATGCAGGGCATTTTAAATTAGACGGTGGAGCGATGTTTGGGGTTGTACCGAAAACAATTTGGAACAAACAAATGCCCGCCGACGAAAATAACCTTTGTAGCTGGGCGATGCGTTGCTTGCTAATTGATACAGGCAAACAGCTCATCTTAGTAGATAGCGGCATGGGCAACAAGCAAGATGCTCGTTGGCAAGGCTTTTATTTTCGTCATGGCGAAGGCGATTTGATAACCTCTATCAAGAAAGCAGGCTATTCGCCCACCGAAATAACCGATGTACTCAGCACACATTTGCATTTCGACCATTGTGGAGGAAGTGTACAATGGAATACAGCCAAAGACCGATTGGAATTGGTTTTTCAGCATGCTAATTACTGGACTCACTCAGAGCATTGGGAAACAGCAACGAAGCCAAATCCACGAGAAAAAGCAACGTTTCTGAAAGAAAACATCATGCCGATGCAGGAAACAGGAGTTTTGCAGTTTACGGATAAAGTAGAAAATCCATTCGGAGAAAACATTGAACTGCTTTACGCCGATGGTCACACCGAAAAAATGATTATGCCTAAAATAAGTGTTGGCGGAAAAACATATCTGTTTATTGCCGATACTATTCCTTCTCACGCACACATACCCGTACCTTATGTAATGGGCTACGATGTGCGTCCGCTCCAAACAATGTCCGAAAAAGAAGCGTTATTGAAGCAAGCCGTTGAAGAAAATTGGACAATCATTTTCGACCACGACCCAACTCACGAAGCAGCCACCATTCAACTCACCGAAAAAGGCTATCGAGTAGCCGATTTTGAGCAAGTTTAGTTTTTCGATGAAAGCAATAAAGGTTACCGAAGTTTGGTGTAAAAAAAGTAATACTATCGAGATTTAGAATGTAGTCTTTAATATTCTATCATTCACTCATTCGCACATACACTCATTAAATTCATGAAAATAGGAATAGCACTATCGGGTGGAGGTAGCCGAGGCCTCGCTCATTTAGGGGCATTAAAGGCTCTCAACGAGTTAGGGATAAACCCATCAATGATTACGGGTACAAGTGCAGGCTCGCTCGTGGGGGCATTGACCGCCGCAGGATATTCTCCCGACTTTATTTTTGAAACAATCCAATCTCTGGGAATCATGAATTCGCTAAAGTTTGCCTTCAATCGCTTTGGCTTGTTTAAGATGGAAAAAGTTGAGGAAATATTATTGAAGTATATCCCGCATAATTCGTTTGAGAAACTAAAAATTCCTCTCACCGTTTGTGCGACAGATATTGAACAAAGTGAGGCAATTTATTTTAGCGAGGGCGAACTAATCAAGGCTGTAATGGCCTCGTGTAGTATTCCAGGAATTTTTGAACCGATTAAATTTCAAAACCGAATTCTGATTGATGGAGGCGTCACGAATAATCTGCCAATCGAGCCACTCGAAGGTATCTGTGACTTTATCATCGGTGTAAACGTTACGCCCGTAAGCAACGAAATGGTCATCAATTCGGCAAAAGATATACTCATGAAAAGCCTTTACATAGCTATCAGAAGCAATGCGGGCGAAAAGCTGAAACGCTGTGATATTGCGGTCGAACCAAGCGAAATCTATAATTATAATGGCCTAAGTTTGGCCAAAGCGAAAGATATTTACCGCATTGGTTACGAAAATACGATACGTGCCGCCGAAGGAAAACTTCGAGAGTTTAGAATGTAGAGTTCTGAGTTGTTGTATCAAAACTAAGTCAATCTCTAAGTTGTTATTAGGTTTTATTCACTGCAAAGCAACTCAGAACTCAAAACTCCACATTCAGAACTACTCACTTTGGCATGAAATTAGACAATTTTTTATTCAAGAAACCGTTAAAAGCAAAGGTATCTATCATCAACTTTAATATTTAAGTGCAAAAATTATATATACTGATAGCATTTTCGTTGCTTACTGCATCGTGTTCGCAGTTTAGCAACTCTCCTACAAGCAAGGCATGGCACAACACCAATGCTCGTTTCAACTCGCTTATTATTGCCCGTGACAACATGAAACAGGCCGAAAAAGACCTGTTCGACAAACGAGTAGAAAATTATAGTTCGTTGATGACCATCTTCGTACCGATTGATTCGACCAAAAGTCAGGCCGTTAGCACTAATTTAAAAGAAGTCATCGAAAAAACGTCGTTGATTGCCGAACGCCACTCCAACTCTAAATATTTGGGCGAAGCCTACATTTTGCTTGGTAAAGCTCGCCTACTAAAAGAAGATTTTTTGAATGCTATCGAAATCTTTAAATACATCAATTCAACCGAAAGTAAGGAAGAAGATAAACACGCAGCCTTAGTTTGGCTGATGCGTGCCTACACCGAAGAAAAAGATTATGATACCGCCCTCAAGGTTTCGGATGTACTTCGTACGCTTGATTTGAATAAAGAAAATACAAGAGATTTTTATTTGGTAAAAGCCTACTTGCACCAACGCCGAGAAGAATTTGCAATTTCGGCCGCCATTGGCGAAGAAGCTCTAAAATTGATGTCAAAGGGAGAACAAACGGCCCGTGTGCATTTTGCAGTTGGACAAATGTATGACATGATTGGGCAACCAGAGAAAGCACTTCCGCATTTTGCCGCAGTTGCTAAAAATCGCCCGAATTATGACATGGAGTTTTATGCACGAATGAATACGCTCCTCGATGCGGCCGCTTCGCAGCGTGGAAGTACCGCAGGTGTGCAAGATAATTTCAAGAGAATGTTAGTCGATAGAAAAAATACGGACCTAAAAGATAAGATTTATTTCACGATGGGAAGTTTGGAAATGAAGAAACAAAACTACCCAAAAGCCATCGAATACTTTAATGCTTCGCTCCGAAGTTCAAAAGGAAATAGTACCCAAAACGCTTATACCTACCTCGAATTAGCCGAACTCTATTATAATCATCTGAATAAATACGATGTAGCCAGTATGTATTATGATAGTACGCTCACAACGCTTCCGAAAACCTCAACTGATTACGAACGCATTGCTAAACGAGCCATTTCACTGGGTGATTTTGTAAAATATCAGAAAGTTTTAATTGTGGAAGATAGCCTTCAACAATTAGCCGCCATGAACCCTGCGGCACTCGATAAAGCACTCGAAAGAGTCATTAAACAAAAGGAAGAAGACGACCGAAAAATGCAGGAATTGGCTCAGAAGATTGTTTCGCAGAATAGCTTACCCGTTGAGCGTCTTTCTAATAAAGACCCCGAATTTAAACGTTGGGCTTTGTACGACCCGTTGGTGATTTCTCGTAATAAAAGTGATTTCCAACAACTTTGGGGCAGCCGACCATTGGACGATAACTGGCGTAGAAAAGATAAAGAAGCGGGCTCGATTAGCTTTAAAGTAGAGCGTGGCGTGGTTGGTCAGGAGCCTACTAAACAAGCAGCACCTAAAGTTTCGAGCGAAGAACTGAAAAAGCAGCAAGAAGAAAAAGCATCTTTGGCTCTTGAAAGCAAGAAGAAGGAGCTTTATGAGAAGATTCCAACAACGCCAGAAAAACTTATTGCTTCAAAACGCAAACAAGAAGAAGCTCTTTATCAACTCGGAAAGATTTATAAATTTCAGTTTAATGAGCCACAAAATGCTACTGAAACATTCTTGACATTGCTCAATAAATTTCCAAATACCGTACACGAAGTAGAAGTTTTGTATTTGCTAACGCTATTGTCTGATAATCAAGCCACCAGCCCGTATCGTAAGATTTTAATTGAGAAATTCCCTGCTTCAACTTACGCCCGCCAGCTTTTGAGAGGAAAAGTAGAAATTACGAGCGATACCGAATCAAAAGCCAATATGGTGTATTCACAAGCATTTAATTTATACACAAACGAAAGCTACGAATCGGCCATGAAATTGACTGAAGATGGTTTGATTACTTACACTGGCACGAGTATCGAAGATAAATTTGCGATGCTACGCATTTTTCTCTTTGCCAAATTAGAGCAAAAAGAAGCCTATAAACAAGCTCTTAACGAATTCATACAAGGTTATCCGTCGAGTGGCCTAATGCCAAGAGCCAAAGAATTGATGGCCGTTTTTGATAAAAAATAACATCTATATAAAACTACAAACCTGACGATGAAAGAAAAAGAAAGTTCGTACTTAGAACATTTCGATGCTTCTACAGAAACCGATGAAGCACCGCCATTTCTAAAAACTTGGAAAAATGTATATGCCTTAGTATTTATTTCTTTGGTTGCATCTATTGTACTTTTCTATGCTTTCACCCTATACTTTGCATGACAAACCTCGACTGGATTTTACTTACTACAACACTATTATTTATCATCGTTTATGGTGTTTACAAAAACCATAAAGACAAAGACATTGACGGATATTTACTTGGTAATCAATCGCTTCCATGGTATCACGTTGGTTTGTCGGTAATGGCTACACAGGCCAGTGCTATCACGTTTCTTTCCACTACTGGACAAGGCTTTGATGATGGAATGCGTTTTGTACAATTCTACTTTGGGCTACCATTGGCTATGATAGTTTTGTGCGTCACGTTTATTCCGATTTTTCATCGACTCAAAGTTTATACGGCCTACGAATACCTCGAAAAACGTTTCGATGGAAAAGTACGAGTTTTCACAGCATTCTTGTTTCTTATTCAACGAGGACTTTCAACGGGAATTTCAATCTACGCCCCTTCGATTATCATTTCAACGATTTTTGGTTGGGATATCTTCTGGACGAATATCCTCATGGGTGGCATGGTACTAACATATACAGTTGTTGGCGGAACGAAAGCCATTTCTTACACACACCTCCAACAAATGATTGTCATTACGGTAGCCATGGTGCTGGCGGGTGTTATTGTGGTAATGATGCTTCCGCCTGATATTGG
>JACCDQ012104546.1_pt1 | contig 17268 bp, 16 predicted proteins | sample 7446031 | NCBI WGS metagenome assembly JACCDQ01 (sample SAMN15323442, study PRJNA562643) | freshwater metagenome | isolation source: river surface water | place: USA:Blue River Watershed | collected 2017-08-17
GATATTCGTCGTAACTAACGTACAAGTGTTTGCCGTCTTCAGTCAGCATGGGATCTCTCCAAAGTTATATCGACTGCGCACCCAAGGCGCTGCGTTGATGAAAGGAATTAAAGGGGCGCCAAAAAGGGATGGTGCATCAGGATGGTGTGATCACGATCGGGGCTGGTCGAGACCATGTGAATGGGCACACCCGTGACGTGTTCAATGCGTTGCAAATACAAGCGCGCATTGACAGGTAACTTGTCAAACTGAGTGACACCTACCGTGCTGTCCGTCCAACCTTCGATGGTTTCATAAATGGGTTTGCAACGGGCAATGTCGTCTGCGCCCATGGGCAAAATGTCAACCACTTCACCATCCAACTCATAACCGGTGCAGAGTTTTAACTCTTTCAAACCATCGAGCACATCGAGCTTGGTGATGCACATGCCAGACAGGCCGTTCACTTGTGCACTGCGCTTCAGCAAAGCCGCATCAAACCAACCACAACGGCGACTGCGGCCTGTCGTCACGCCTTTTTCAGCACCTACGGTGCTCATGTGCCAACCTGGTGTGCCCTCTTTTTCCCACTCCAACTCGGTTGGGAAGGGACCACCACCCACTCGTGTGCAATAGGCTTTGGTAATGCCCAAAACATAGTGCAACATGCCGGGGCCAACGCCTGAACCTGCTGCCGCATTGCCGGCCACGCAATTGCTGGAGGTGACATAGGGATAGGTGCCGTGATCAACGTCGAGCAAGGTGCCCTGGGCGCCTTCAAACAACAGATTGGCCCCCTGACGGTGCGCATCATTCAATTCGCGAGAAACGTCTGCCATCATGGGCTTGAGCAATTCAGCATGGGCCATGGCTTCTTGGTAAACCACATCAAATTGAACTTGGCCGTTTTGCACGTAGGGCTTGAGCGCATCGCCCCACACAAATTTCTCAGAACCCAAATAGGTGGTGAGCACATGGTTGTGCAGGTCCAACAACTCTTTGAGTTTGTGAGCAAAGCGCTCTGGGTATTTCAAGTCCTGAACACGAAGTGCGCGTCTGGCAATCTTGTCTTCGTAGGCTGGACCAATGCCGCGCCCTGTCGTACCAATTTTCTCGGTACCGCCCTGTTCACGTGCCGCTTCACGCGCCACGTCGAGTGCAGCGTGGAATGGCAAAATCAGAGGGCAAGCTTCGCTGATGCGAAGGCGTGAGCGAACTTCTACGCCAGCCTTCTCGAGGCCTGCAATTTCTTCAAACAACTTGCCGGCTGAAAGCACCACGCCGTTGCCGATGTAGCACTTCACACCAGGGCGCATGATGCCGCTGGGGATCAAGTGCAGCGCTGTTTTGACGCCATTGATCACCAAGGTGTGACCTGCGTTGTGGCCTCCTTGGAAACGAACGACACCTTGCGCACTTTCAGTGAGCCAGTCGACTAATTTACCTTTGCCCTCGTCGCCCCACTGGGTACCGACAACAACAACATTGCGTCCTTTGATCATGTTCATTTTGCTTTGTTTTCAATGGCTTTTACAACCCAATGCCCCGCCACTTCTACGAGTTCGCGATCGCATTGGAATTCATCAATTTCGCTGTCGTGTCCTGGCAGGACACAAACAACGGTTTCGCCTTGCTGGCGAAGTTTGGCGATCGCCAAACGGAAATCTGCAGATGTACCCCAAGGGGCACGAATAGCAGCTTTCAAGGTGAGCTGAGGCACAACGCTCACCCATTGTTTCAAATCGATACTGAAACCCACGGCAGGTCGATCACGGCTAATTTCGTGACCAAAGACTGCACCCACACCGTCGTAACGACCGCCACGGACCACAGCATCGCTGGCACCTTTTGCATAGATCGCAAAGCGCAGCCCACTGTAATACGCATAACCTCTGGCATCGGCCAAATCAAACGTGAAAGTCACTTGAGGCAATTGCTGGCTCAACCATTTGAGTTGCTCAAGCGCCAATTTAATTTGTGGCGTTTGGGGAAGTTGATGAAGCGCCGTCTCTAAAACAGAAACATCGCCGTACAAATCAATCAGCTTTAACAAACCAGATTGAATGTCTTTAGGGAAGGCTTGAGTTAACTCACGCAATGCCGACGAATTTTTAGAGGCCAATGCGGCATAGACTTCTTTGCGCATGTCGTCTGTGAGGCTGAGGCCTTCTAGCAGACTGCTCACAATTCGCGCATCGGCCAAGTCGACCAACACCTCGCCCATGTCGGCAGCCTGCAGGCAATCCAAGGCCAGTTGCAACACTTCCAGATCGGCTTCTAAACCTGCATGCCCAAAAATCTCAGCACCCAATTGAAGCGGTTCGCGCGTTGCGTGCGGACGATCGGGTTGTGTGTGCAAGACAGGGCCACAGTAGCAAAGACGCGTGACGCCTTTGCGATTGAGCAAGTGCGCATCAATTCGAGCGACCTGGGGGGTGGTATCGGCACGCAAACCCATCATGCGTCCCGACAATTGATCGACCAGCTTGAAAGTTTGCAAATCGAGGGCCTTGCCCGTACCGGTGAGCAGTGACTCAATGTGCTCGAGCAAAGGCGGTGACACCAACTCAAAGCCGTAGCTTCTGGCGGTGTCTAGTAGCAAACGTCGGAGTTCTTCGATGTGCCTTGCTTCTGACGGCAAGACATCGGCGATGTGATCCGGGAGGACCCAAGCGGACATGGCAATGTGGGAGGCTGTTAAAACGGAGATTTTACCGGTTCAAAGCGCCTCAAATGAGCCAAAGTAAAAGAAAGACACCTAACAAAACCGTGGTCAGGCCAAAAAACCTGATTTGGCCGTCTTGCAACTGCAAGAGTTGCGTAAACATTTCACGCCATTTGACAGGTGAAATGAGGGGCAAAAGCCCCTCAAAGATCAAAACAAGCGCAATGGCGGCTAAGACAGACGGCCAGAAACTCACTTATTTCTTGGCCGCTGGCGGCGCGGCAGCGGGTGCAACATTGCCACGCATAATTTTGAAGAACTCAGAGCCGCTAGGATCTAAGACCATCACATCAGACTTCTTGGCGAAGCTGGCCTTGTAGGCATCGAGGCTTCTGTAGAACTGTGCAAACTGAGGATCGCGGCCAAACGATTCGTTGTAAATCCTGGCAGCCTGAGAATCGCCCTGCCCCATGATTTTTTGAGCTTCGCGATAGGCGTTGGCAATGGTCACTTCGCGCTGACGGTCTGCATCAGCACGAATTTTTTCGCCTTCAGCACCACCGGTGGATCGGAGTTCGTTGGCCACGCGTTTGCGTTCAGCTTCCATGCGTCGGTAAACAGACTCGGTAATGGCGTCAACATAGTCGGCGCGCGTAATGCGCACATCCACCACATCAACCCCCCAAGGCTTTTCACCACGCACTTTTTCAAGCACTTCACGCTTGACATCGTTCATGAGCGCATCGCGGCTGAGTGACAGCAAATCCTTCACTGTGCGCTTGTTGATTTCCTCTTGGAAAGCATTGCGAACCACACGGTTGAGTTGGTTGGCGCCAGATTTTTCATCCAAGCCCACGTTGCGAATGTAGGCCATCGGGTCGGTGATGCGCCAACGGACATACCAATCAATCACCACACGTTGCTTTTCAGCTGTCAACATCGGTTCGGTGTCGGGACTGTCCAAGGTCAAAAGACGCTTGTCGATGTAGGTCACATTTTGCAAAGGGGGTGGCAACTTGATGTTGAGACCCGGCTCGGTGATCACTTCTTTGATTTGACCCAAGGCGTACACCACGCCAAATTGACGTTGGTCCACCACAAACAACATTGAACTGGCCAGCGCTAAGACCAGCAGCAGGGATGACACCCAAATTCCAAGACGATTCATAGTACTGCTTTCTTATCGAATTTCACGGTCACGCGTGCGAAGGCTTTCGCGTGATCTTGGGTCAGCTTGAGGCGCAGAAGTTGCACCAGCAGCAGGGATGTTCGGCATGGTTGAATCACCAGTGGCAGACGTTCCTGATGGTGGCGCCGTCACTTGCATCAACTTATCCAATGGCAAGTACATCAAGTTTGAGCCTTGCTTGCTGTCGACGACCACCTTGGTGACGTTGGTATAAATTTGTTGCATGGCATCTAAGTACATGCGGTCACGTGTGACTTGAGGCGCTTTTTGATATTCGGTCAGGATCGATTTAAAACGCTGTGAATCACCTTCTGCTTGCGCCACAATGCGCTCCCGGTAGGCTTGCGACTCTTCTTTCAAGCGAGATGCGGCACCCACAGCGCGTGGGATCACATCATTGGCATACGCCTGTGCTTCATTTTTAGCACGCTCGCGTTCTTGACCTGCTTTGAGCACATCATCAAAAGCAGCTTGCACTTGCTCGGGCGGACGAACACCGCCTTGCTGCAAGTTGATGCCCACCACTTCAATACCGACTTTGTAACGGTCCAAAATGTTTTGCATCAAGGTTCGAACGCGCGGGGCAATTTGATCGCGCTCTTCTGCTAAAGCAGAATCCATTTTCATCTTGCCCACCACTTCACGCACGGCGGTCTCAGCCGCTTGAACCACAGCTTCAGTTGGGTTTTTGCTTTCGAACAAATAAGCACGAGCATCGTTCAAACGGTATTGAACCGCAAACTTAATTTCGACGATGTTTTCGTCTTCCGTCAACATGGCAGATTCACGCAAGCCTGTGGCTTTGATGACGTTGTCACGACCAATGTCAACGGAGCGAATTTGTGTCACGAACACCAACTCGTGTTTTTGAATGGGGTAAGGCAAACGCCAATTAAAGCCGGCACCCACCGTGCTTTTGTATTTGCCAAACTGAGTGATCACCGCTTGCTGACCCTCTTGCACAATGAAGAAGCCAGTGCCTAACCAAATCAGAATCAACGCGCCCAAAATGACACCAATGCCCAGGTTTCTAAACACGGGCGGCAAGCCATTGGGCATACCGCTGTTGGGTGGACCCTTGTGGGGCGGACCGCCATTTTTGCCACCCAAGAATTGAGCCAACTTGCGATTCAAATCGCGCCAGAGTTCGTCCAAATCTGGAGGGCCAGCATTGGCTCCAGGCTTTTGCGAGGAAGGCCCAGGTTGTTGTAAAGGCTGTTGAGGCTGAGGCGCACCGCTGGGGTGGTTGGATGGCTGCGAGCCATCTTGTCCCTCAGATGAGGGTTTGTCATCACCACGTCCCCAACGCTGATCGTTCAAATTGAACATGCCGCGAAGGCGTTGAGGAATGGCGATCCAGCCAAAGGCACGAGGATTGAAGTTCATTCGTTTTTCTAATGTTTAAACTAACTTTGGCGATTGTGCACAAAGCTAAAGACACTTAAGAGAATTCATCTGGATTTTCCCCGTAATTATCAAGGGCAAAACGCGGGTCATCCTGAATCACGGGCTCGATGGCGTTTTTCATGACTTCTTGAGACAGCAACTGTCGCAAGGTTGCCACACCCTGCCCGGTTTGCGCACTGGCAAACACGCGCGTTAGGGCATCACCGTCTACCTCGTATTGATCCAGCATTTCCAGGGGTTGCTGCTCGGGGGGCAAATTGTCGATTTTGTTGAAAACCAACCATTGAGGAACTGTGTCGGCACCTATTTCATGCAAGACACGTTTGACCTCGGTCATTTGCTCGGGGAAATTGGGATTGGAGGCATCCACAACGTGGATCAGAAGGTCTGCGTCGGCAGCCTCTTGCAAGGTTGCTTGGAACGCATCAATCAAGCCGTGGGGTAAATCTCTGATAAAGCCCACGGTGTCTGATATGGAAGCGCTGCGCCCAGCCTCACCCAAATACAACTGACGGGTGGTGGTGTCCAAAGTGGCAAACAACTGGTCCGCAGCGTAGGCCCTTGCCTTGACCAACGCATTGAACAAGGTCGATTTGCCAGCATTGGTGTACCCCACCAAAGACACATTGAAGGCATTGCGACGATCTCGTTGTCGGCGTTGGGTACTGCGTTGCTTTTTAACTTTGGTGAGTCGCTCTTTGGTTCGCTTGATGGCGTCGCCAATCATGCGCTTGTCCAATTCAATTTGCGTCTCACCAGGACCTCCGCGCGTGCCAATACCGCCCCGTTGACGCTCCAGGTGAGACCATCGGCGAACCAATCGAGTGCTCAAATATTGCAATCGCGCCAACTCAACTTGCAACTTGCCCTCATGACTGCGGGCACGTTGGGCAAAGATTTCAAGGATCAACAAGGTGCGATCATTGACGGGCAACCCAAGGTGCCGCTCTAGATTTCGTTGTTGAGCCGGGCTGAGCGACTGGTCAAAAAGAACTTCTTTGGCACCCATTTGCTCGGCCATGAATTTGATTTCATCGGCCTTGCCTGAGCCCACAAACAGCGCCGCATCAGGCGCCTTGCGTTTGCAAGTGATTTTGGCCACAGGACGAAGTCCTGCTGTCAGGGCCAATTGACTGAGTTCATCGAGCTCACCATCAAAATGAGGCAAGCCAAAATCAACCCCTACCAACAAGGCAGGTGTTGAATCATCCGAGTGACTGCTCAAAAGAAAAATTAAGACGCAGATTCGTCAGACGCATCGGCACCGGAAAGGTTGACGGCACGTCCTGGAACGATGGTGGAAATTGCGTGTTTGTAGACCATTTGCGTCACAGTGTTGCGAAGCAAAACGACGTATTGGTCGAAAGACTCGATTTGGCCTTGGAGTTTGATGCCATTGACCAAGTAGATGGACACTGGCACATGCTCGCGGCGCAAAGCGTTGAGGAAGGGATCTTGCAAAAGTTGCCCTTTGTTGTTCACGATATTCTCCGTGTTCTGATTGAAATAAGGGTTTTACCTTAACACATCAAAGTGCTACGGCATAGATGGACCCGTTCAAAACCTTAAAAATTAGTCCGAATCTTTGTCGGCATAAGGATTTTGTTGGGTTTTCATCTCAATTCGCAAAGGCGTACCAGACAAATCGAAGGCTTTTCTAAATCGGCCTTCAAGGTAACGCTTGTAGGTTTCTGTCACATGCTCCAAAGAATTGCCGTGGATCACAATGACGGGCGGATTCATGCCGCCTTGGTGTGCATAGCGCAACTTGGGGCGGAACATGCCACCGCGTTGAGGGCTTTGGAACTGAACCGATTCAAGCAGCAAGCGTGTCAAGACAGGTGTGGTCATTTTGACCATGGCCGATTTGTGCGCTTGTGTAATGGAGTTCCAAACGGGCCCTAAACCTTGACGTTTTTTGGCCGAAATGGTGTGCAAGTTTGCAAACTTCAAAAATGGCAAACGGTTTTCAATGGAACGATGAACCAGTTCTCTTTGGTACTCATCCACAGCATCCCATTTGTTGACCGCCAAAACCACGGCCCTGCCGCTGTCCAAAATAAAACCAGCAATGTGCGCGTCTTGTTCGGTCACGCCTTGCGTGGCGTCTAACAAAAGCAGCACCACATTGGCCGACTCGATGGCCTGCAATGTTTTGACCACCGAAAATTTTTCAATGGCTTCAAAGACCTTGCCTTTGCGTCTGAGTCCGGCTGTGTCGATCAGTTCAAACTTTTGACCACCGCGCTCAAAGGGCACCGTAATGGCGTCCCGCGTGGTGCCCGGCATGTCAAATGCCACCAAGCGCTCTTCGCCCAACCAAGTGTTGATCAAAGTTGACTTTCCCACGTTAGGGCGACCTGCCACGGCAAGTTTGACGATGCTGTTGTCTTCTTCAGCATCCTCATCGTCCTCAGGCAACATGAGGGGATCTAGTGCCAACTCGATCAAGCTGCGAACGCCTTGGCCATGTGCTGCTGAAACAGGAATGACGTCGCCCAAACCTAGCTCGTAAAACTCACTGATTTGAACGCCCTCACGCATGCCTTCAGCCTTGTTGGCCACTAGCAAGCATGGTTTGCCAATACGGCGCAGGTATTTGGCAATGTCATGATCTTGAGCCGAAACACCAGCTCTTGCGTCCACCACAAACACCACCACATCTGCCTCGGCGACAGCTTGCTGGGTTTGCTTGGCCATTTCTTTGTAAATGCCGGCACTGGCATCGGGCTCAAAACCGCCTGTGTCAATCACGATGTACTCGTATCGCCCCTGGCGACCTTGTCCATAATGACGATCCCGCGTGAGGCCAGCAAAGTCAGCCACGATGGCATCTCGACTTTTTGTCAGTCGATTAAATAACGTGGACTTCCCTACATTGGGACGCCCTACCAAAGCCAGTACGGGTTTCAAATCTATCTTTCAGAAGGGTTATTCGGCACGAACAGCTTGAATCAAGCCACTCTTGGCCACTGCGACCCATGTATTGCCCACGCGAACCGGTGGCATTGCAAAGCCCGATGCATCCAATTGCAAGCGACCTAAAGCTTGACCATTGGCAGTGTCTAACCAATGCATCCAGCCTTGCTCGTCGCCTACGAGGAGTTGACCCGCTGCAAATGCAGGCGCAGTCAGGCCTCTAAAACGATACGCATCGGATTGCCAAGCCACTTGACCCGATTGACGCTGCCAAGCCAATAATTTGCCGTCAGCATCCGAGCCAAACACCAAATTTTCGTTGCCAGTGACGCCTGAATGACCTTGGGCAGCACGCGTCCAAAGACTGGCGCCTTTGACGGCATCAACACAGGTGACGGCTGTTTGGAAAGAACGAGCGCAAACCACTTGATTGACGCGGGATACGCCAGCCACCAAATCAACCAGGCGCTCTACCTCATTGGTGCCGCGTGAAGAACCCATGGTCACTTCCCACTTGCTCACGCCATTGTTAGGATTCATGGCAACCAGTCGGCCAGACAGGCCCACCAACAAGTTGTCTTGGAATGTGGTCAAGATGCCGGCTTGTTTCAAAACCAAAGGATCACCCGATCTTTGTTGGCTCCAAAGTTTTTGGCCAGAGGCGCCATCAAATGCAATGACGGTTCTGTCGGCCGTCAACACAAACACGCGACCGCCTGCCACCAAGGGGGCTGTGAAGGACAGCGCAGGCAGTTTGGTTCGCCAAATTTCTTTGCCTTGAACCACAGTAATCAATTCATTGGCGTGGCTGATGACAGCAAATCGCTCACCATCAGAACCAATACCTGCCGCAATTTTGGTATTCAACGCTAAACGCCAAGACTCAGTGCCTTTAAGGGTGTCGATCACAGAGATGGAACCATCGTTGGTGACCAATGCCATTTGGCTGCCAATCACCTGAGACGTGAGCGGTGCAGAAATGGGACTTAGCTGAACAGACCAAACTTTGCTGACCGTCAATTTAGGTGTGAACTCAGTCAGTGCCGTGGGCGCAGGTTTTTCAGCCGTGCTTGAACAGGCGCCCAACACCAAAGCTACACACACACTGGCCAAAAGAGACAGTGCTTTTGAAGAATTTTTCAATGGGAAGCAAGTCATTGAGATTTACCTTTTGCTTGCGAAGGGTCAACGCCTAATGCATTCAGCTTGGCAGCGACCAAGCGGCGATATTCAGGGTTGTCTTCGAGCTTGGTCCAAGCATCGCCATACGCTTGGATGGCATCTTGAGGCTTGTTCTGAGAAACAGCGATGTCACCTTGAATGTCTGCGGCCAAACCTGCAAATGCGGGTTGGAAAGGCTTCGACAATGTTTTCAGGGCTTCGTCATAGGCTTTTTGCTGAGTCAACAGATTGGCCAAACGCAAGCGAGCCAATTGGGCACTGGCTTCGTCAGATGCGTGCTCGCTGGCCCAAACCAATGCCGATTTGGCGGCGTCTGTTTTTTCAGCTTGCTGGAAGACCTTGGCGGCTAACAATGCAGATTGAGCGGCAAATGTCGTCCCTGGGAAGCGCTCTTTCATGTCATTCCAAGCACGCTCTAATTTGGCAGCATCCCCAGATGCAGCGGTACGCTCCACCTCATCGAACAAGGCTGAAGCTTTGGAGGATTGTTGGCGCTCCCAATATTGATAGCCGTTCCAGGCGACATAAGAGCCCATGACAACAATCAGAAACCAAGTGATGGCATTGCCATATTGCTTCCAAAAGTGCTTGAGTTCGTCAAGTTGTTCTTGTTCTTCGAGGTCGAGATGTGAGGACATAGTCAGCTTTATTTCAAGAGGCCAATTGTAGGGTGTGTAGGGTGTGACCCCATTCATTGATATTGTCTAAGGATTCGGTACGTTGAGCACCACCGCCATCGCGCAATGATTTGACGGAAACGGTGTTGTTGGCCAATTCGTCAGCGCCAAAAATAAGCGCATATTGGGCGCCACTGCTATCGGCTTTTTTGAATTGACTTTTCATGCTGCCAATGCCTTCGCCCGATCCAGCGTGCATTTGAACATTGACGCCCAGTGCTCTGAATTGTCGAAGATAGCTGAGCACAGCAGGCAAACTCTGTGCTTCTGGCACGATGGCATAGGCATGGGGTACCGATTCTGGCAAGACAGCGCCCTGCTCTTCTAGCAATGCCAAAACTCTTTCAATACCAAGAGCCCAGCCCACCGCAGGCGCAGGCTTTCCACCCACTTGCTCAATGAGGTAGTCGTATCGACCGCCACCACAGACAGTACCTTGTGATCCGAGTTGGTCCGTGATGAATTCAAAGACGGTGAGGTTGTAGTAGTCCATACCGCGCACCAGTCTTGGATTCAGGGTGTACTGAACACCGTTGGCGTCCAAGATTTGGCGCAAGGCATTGAAGTGGGCCAAAGAGGCTTCACCCAAAAAATCCATGAGTTTGGGGGCAGATTCAACCACTGCCGTCATGGCTGGATTTTTGGTATCCAAAATTCGCAATGGGTTGCTGTAGAGACGACGTTTGGCGTCTTCATCCAGCACCGACTGGTGTTGTTCAAAGTGAGCAATCAAGGCAGCGCGGTGCGCCAGGCGCTCAGGCGGTTGACCCAAGCTATTGAGTTCCAAGCGAACGTCTTTCAAGCCAATGGCACGCCACAAGTCATGCGCCAACAAAATCACTTCGGCATCAATCTCAGGACCCTGAAAACCCAAAACCTCCGCGCCGATTTGATGGAACTGGCGATAACGACCGCGTTGTGGACGCTCATGCCGAAACATGGGGCCCATGTAATAAAGTCGCTTCCCGCCTTCATAAAGCAGGTTGTGTTCAACCACAGCGCGCACGACACCTGCCGTGCTTTCTGGACGCAGGGTGAGTGCCTCACCATTGAGGCGGTCTTCAAAGGAATACATTTCCTTTTCAACAATGTCTGTGACTTCGCCCAAGCCACGAACAAACAAAGCGGTGGGTTCGACGATGGGCGTACGAATGTTGCGATAGGCATAGCTGGCCATCAACTTTCGCACTTGTGCCTCGAGCCACTCCCACTTGGCTGACTCGCCAGGCAAGACATCGTTCATGCCTTTGACGGCAGCAATCTTTTTAAATGCGGCTGGCTTTGAATTGACTTCGGTTGTTTTTGTATCTGACATAAGAATTCAATTGGCAGATTCAGTGGATTTGCCAAAACGGTTTTCGATGTATTTTTCGACCAGCACTTGAAACTCCTGCGCAATGTTGTCACCGCGTAACGTGAGTTTCTTTTCGCCGTCAATGAAGACAGGTGCCGCAGGCGCTTCGCCAGTACCTGGCAAGCTGATGCCAATGTCGGCGTGTTTGCTCTCGCCAGGTCCATTGACAATGCAACCCATTACGGCCAATTTTAAGTTCTCCACGCCGGGATAACGATGGCGCCAGACAGGCATTTGCGCGCGAAGGAAGTCGTCAATTTGTTTGGCCAGCTCTTGGAACGTGCTGCTGGTGGTGCGTCCGCAGCCAGGGCATGCCGTCACGCTGGGCACAAAAATGCGCAATCCTAGCGACTGCAAAATTTCGGAGGCAATGACCACCTCTTGCGTTCTGGCTTCACCGGGTTGTGGTGTAAGGGAAACCCGTATGGTGTCGCCAATGCCTTCTTGTAGCAAGATAGACAAAGCCGTGGTGGAAGCCACCGTGCCTTTGGTGCCCATGCCCGCTTCGGTGAGGCCCAAGTGCAAGGGATAGTCTGTTCTTTGAGCCAGCGCCCGGTAAACCGAAATGAGGTCTTGCACACCCGACACTTTGCAAGACAGCAAAATTTGCGAGCGAAGCATGCCCATTTCGTGGGCTTTGTCGGCCGAGGTAATGGCCGATGTGATCAAGGCTTCGTACATTACTTGACGTGCTTCCCAAGGCTGTGCACGCTGGCTGTTTTGGTCCATCAATTCGGCCAACAACTCTTGGTCCAAGCTGCCCCAATTGACGCCAATGCGGACGGGCTTGTTCCAACGCATGGCTGCTTCAACCATTTGGCCAAATTGGACATCGTGCTTCTCGCCCTTGCCCACATTGCCTGGGTTGATGCGGTACTTTGAAAGCGCTTCAGCACAAGCAGGATGTTCACTGAGTAAGCGGTGACCGTTGTAGTGAAAATCGCCAATCAAGGGGACATTGATGCCCATTTTGTCGAGTTGGTCACGAATGTGGGGCACCGCCTCTGCTGCTTCTGGCGTATTGACAGTGATACGAACCAATTCAGAACCGGCCAATGCCAACTCTTTGACTTGAATCGCAGTGCCAATGACGTCCACCGTATCGGTGTTGGTCATCGATTGAACGCGCACGGGCGCAGAGCCGCCAACCGTCACAATGTTTTGTCCCCAAACCACTTGGGCCTGCAGACTTCGGCGAGGCCGCGGTGAAGCAGAAGGAATAGCGATGAGATCTTTCATTTGTTGGTCTCCGGCGTCACGATGATGGGAGATGAAACACCCAAATTGGCACTTGGCTGAATCGTTGAACTGACAGATGGCATGCCTGAGGGCGATGGGCCTCCGCTTGCCTGGTTCGAATCGGCATTTGGGGTGGTCTCAGCGGGAGGGGCCTCTTGCACGGGCGGCAAGGCAGGCATGACCTCCACTATGGCAGGCTCGGGCTTGGGCAAAACAAGCGACAAAATTTCTTGGCCATAAAGGCCTGCAGCGATCGCGCACAACACGATGGCGATCAACCAATATTTAAAACCGGACTGACCGTTAGAGAGTCTGTGATCGGCATGGTAATGGTGCTCTCTGCTGCTGTCGGAGCCGATGATGTTCAAGGGTTTTAAACCGTTGGTGGCCGCAGGCATCAGCGCCAAAATGGGTGCCGCATCCACTTTCAACAAACGACAAACTTTGGCGGCCAGGGCACGCGCAAAAACAGGCTCGGACAACTTCTCAAAATCGTCGGCTTCCAGCGCCTCCAATTGCTTAACGGTCACCTTTAAGTTGACCGCCATGACGGCCACGTGAACACCCGCCTTTTCTCGGGCACTCTTGATCAAAGCGCCAGGAGATGGCGGCAAAAGTGGCATCGTGGCCTGATCGACTGAATCAGTCATGCAATGTCCCTTCCTGATAAGCGCGCCATTGCGCAGAGTTTGAAAAATGGAGTCCCAACAACTTACCCCAATGCAACTTTTTGTCTGATTGATTTTGACGTTGTGCAAGCACGATCGACAACCCTAGCGATTGTGCACTCACAGAGGGGGAATCGTTGAAGTTATTGAGAATTTTCTCAGCTTCTTCAAGGCTTCCAAGCTTCATTTTTAGGCTCACCAACTTGAGGCTGTCAAAAATGAAGGCCGGTCGACGATCCAGCACTGCGGAAAGCACGACATCAGCAGCCTGAAATTGATCGTTCTGAAGCAGACAAAGCCCCCTCGCCCACGCCGTTTTGTCGTGTTCGAAGCCCTCCGAATGGGTCAAGGCCCGCTTAAATTGGGTTTCTGCTTGGTCAAAACGACTGAACTGACAGTAAAAAAGTCCAAAGTTATGGGCAATCGAAACGCTCAGAGGGGCCAATGCTTGGGCTTGTAAATACAAGGCTTCGGCACTTTGAGGGCGATTTTGATGTTGCAAAAACAGCGCTTTCAGGGCCAAGGTGTCGGGGTCGAAGGGGGCGACACCCAAAGCCAAATCGACTTCTGTGAGGGCATGGGGCAACAATTGGGCTTGGAAATAGGCGATGGCCAGTGCCCTTCGAGCCACCAGCCGCTCGTTTTCGGACGAGCTGAGGGGCCTTTGTTCTGCAAAAGCTAGCCCTGCAAGCCCATGCCATTCAAAAGCAATCAAAAGTAAGAAGCAAGTGATGCGCGCGCCCCAGGGAGAGCGTGCACATGAAGAAAAAGCCATCAATGGGCGCCAGACTGTGGCGCATTAGCGTGCCATTCAATGGGGACTGCGCGTTGCTGGGCAATGCGTTCGGCAACGCCGGTACGATCTTTCACGTCGCCCGCCAATTGACCACAAGCCGCATCAATGTCATCCCCACGTGTTTTGCGTACCGTGGTGACAAAGCCTGCCTGAATCAGGATGCTGGCGAACTGTTCAACCGCTGCATCATCAGAACGCAGCAAACCAGAGGCTTTAAACGGGTTGAAAGGGATCAAATTAAATTTGCATCGCAACCCATTGGCCGCATGTCGACGAATGAGCTGCACCAAGGCTTGGGCGTGTTCGGTTTGATCGTTTACGCCCTTGAGCATGCAGTACTCAAAAGTGATGAAATCTCGGGGTGCCTTGCTGAGATAAAGCGTGCACTCGGCCAACAGTTCGTCTAAGGGGTACTTGCGATTCAAAGGTACCAAATTGTCGCGAAGCTCATTGGTAGGCGCATGCAAAGACACCGCCAAAGCCACAGGACAGTCCAAGGACAAGCGCGTCATCATGGGGACCACGCCCGAAGTTGACACTGTGACGCGTCTGCGAGACAAACCATAGCCATGATCGTCGAGCATGGCCTTCAAGGCTGGGATCAGGGCTGAATAGTTTTGGAGCGGCTCGCCCATGCCCATCATCACCACATTGGAGATGACACGGTCTGTTTGATGGAGGTGCTTGCGAAGGAAGTGTTCGGCAAACCAAAGTTGCGCCAATATTTCGGCAGTACTGAGATTGCGACTGAAGCCTTGATGGCCAGTCGAACAAAATCGGCATCCTACGGCGCAACCGGCTTGTGACGAAACGCACAAAGTGCCCCGGTCGTCTTCTGGAATGAAAACTGTTTCAACCGCATCACCCGCCCCTACATCGAACAACCATTTGATGGTGCCGTCTTTGGAGATTTGCTGTGAAAGAATGGGGAGTGGCGCAACATGGGCGTTCACTTTTAGCTTTTCACGCAGTGACTTGGCCAAGTCGGACATGTCGTCAAAATTGGACATGCCTCTTTGGTGAATCCAGCGAAACAATTGCGTGGCACGGAAGCGTTTTTCGCCCATGCCTTCACAAAAAACGGCCAAGCCTTCAAGGTCGAAATCTAGAAGGTTGGCCGTCATAGCGGAAGAATAAAAATTATTTGCCGCGAAGGAAGCTGAGAAAAATCAGCAGAGATTAACGTGAGTAAACGTTCATGCCTGGGAAGAAGAAACCAACTTCCACAGCAGCTGTTTCGGGGGCGTCAGAACCGTGAACGGCGTTGGCGTCAATGCTGTCGGCGAAATCTGCACGGATGGTGCCAGGTGCAGCTTTCTTAGGATCTGTTGCGCCCATCAGGTCGCGATTTTTCAGAATGGCGCCTTCGCCTTCCAATGCTTGGATCATGACGGGACCGGAGATCATGAAATCGACCAAATCTTTGAAGAAAGGACGCTCTTTGTGAACAGCGTAGAAAGCTTCTGCTTCGCCGCGTGACAAGTGAGCCATTTTGGCGGCAACAACTTTGAGGCCAGCGGCTTCAAAGCGTGCATAAATTTGACCGATGACGTTTTTTGCCACTGCGTCGGGCTTGATGATGGAAAGTGTGCGTTCGATAGCCATGATGAGTATCCTCAGTTTTATTTTAAAAATTGAATCTTAAAAACGATGTTTTTAATGCGGGTTGCACTGTGGCAAGCCCGCTATTCTAACCCGACCTAGGGCTTACCCCAAAGAATTCAAGGTTTTGTCAGTCAATGACAGAGCGCCAAGAAAGCCACTCTGAGGGCGTGAAATTCAGCGACTTCTGCCGCCGCTTCGGCGAGGTCCCCCGGGACGACCGCCTGGGCCTTGCGCTTTGCGCTGACGGCTAAAGCTGTCTGCACCGATGTACCCCACAGAGGTTTTCATCGGATCGGGCTGCCCGCCCTCTGACGAACCACGCCGTTGACCAGAAGCATTGGGTTTTTTGGTACCAAAAGCTCTATTTCTTGGGTTTTGTGTTCGTCTTTGTGCTGGGCGATTTTCACTGGCACTTGGAGCAGCCTCTTTGACGAATCCGGTATCGGCTTTGTTGGCGGCGTGGGTCAAAGCACGAATATCGGCCTCATCCAGTTCCATGAAGGTGCTTCTGCGCAAGCCGTGTGGCAACACCATCGCGCCATATCGAATACGAATCAGGCGACTGACGGCATGACCGACTGCCTCCATCATGCGTCTCACTTCACGATTACGACCTTCAGAAATGGTGACGCGATACCAACAATTGGAGCCCTCGCCACCGCCATTTTCAATCGAGCCAAACTGAGCCATGCCGTCCTCGAGCATGACGCCATCGAGCAATTTTTGCTTTTCCTCGTTGCTCAAGGCGCCCAACACGCGCACTGCATACTCACGCTCTAGACCAAATCGAGGATGCATCAACCGGTTGGCCAACTCGCCAGAACTGGTGAACAAGAGCAAGCCTTCAGTGTTCAAGTCCAAGCGGCCCACAGACTGCCACTTGCCATGCTGCAAGCGCGGCAATTTTCTGAAAACAGTCGGTCTGTTTTTGGGATCGTCGTGCGTCACAATTTCGCCTGCAGGCTTGTGATACGCAATCACACGAGGTGGTGGTGGGTCAATGCGAATGCGAAGTGGACGGCCATTGACTTTGACTTGATCGCCGTACTGAATGCGCTGACCAATGTGAGCGGGCTCATTGTTGACAGAAATTCTGCCCTCCAAAATGAGTTGCTCCATTTCAAGTCGTGAACCTAAACCAGCTTGAGCCAACACCTTGTGGAGTTTGGGTGACTCCGCTTGGGGCGGCAAAACACGCTTGGTAATAAGAGGCGAGACAACACCGTCAGCCTCCTGATCAAACTGCCCCGACACAACATCTTCAATACCAATGGGCTTGAGCGGATCTTGCTCTAGCTGATCAGGGGTTTCATTCATGGGGGTGACCTTCTGCCGATGAGGCGGGTGGAAGTTCGGAATTTTGATCGGATTGAGTTTCGTCTTCAGCGACGATTTCTGTGTCAGCGACAGCTTCTACTTCAGATGCAACTTCAGCAGTCACTTCAGCAATCACTTCCGTACTTGGATCTACTTCAGCTTGAAGTACAGCTTCTGGACCAGCATCTGCAACACCTTCGAGGACATCTTCCAAGGACAAAGTGGCTTGTGTGGTGTCTTCTTCGGGTGCATTCAAGCCCGCCAAAACAGC
>JACCDQ010635733.1_pt1 | contig 17254 bp, 11 predicted proteins | sample 7446031 | NCBI WGS metagenome assembly JACCDQ01 (sample SAMN15323442, study PRJNA562643) | freshwater metagenome | isolation source: river surface water | place: USA:Blue River Watershed | collected 2017-08-17
ACTGTGGCGGCTGGACGGGGACGGCGCGGCGCGAGACGCCGGCTCCGCGCGGTGGGTGGCGCTGCCGCCGCCGCCCGGCCGACCGCGCTCCGGTGGTATCCTGATGGCGGTGACGACTCCGTCCGGCGAGCGCCTGCTCTATGGCGGCGGCGTCGCCGGTCCCGCCAAATCGCAGGACGACTACCTGCGCGACCTGTGGTGGTTCGATCTCGACCGGGAAACCTGGACGCCCGCCCCGCCCCTGCCCCGCGGCGCCGTCCTCCCGGCCGTCCTGCCCATTGCCCCGGCCCGGGCCCTCGTGCTCGGCGGTTCGGACGGGCATGATTTCGCCCGCATGAAGGAACTCGGCGAACGCTACCGCCTGCCCGCCGACGTGCTGCACTTCGACGCCGTCGCCGGCCGCTGGTCGTCCGTCGGCACGATGCCGGTGGGCTTGGTCGGCGCCGCCGTGATCCCCGACGGCGACGCTTGGGTGATCGCGGGCGGCGAATACTCGCCGGGTCTGCGCACCGCCGCGCTCCACGCCCTGCGCGTGCACCTGCCATGAGTCCGCGCTTCTGGTTCCTCGAGCCGCGCTGGCGCGCCGTGTGGTTTCTCACGCTCGCGGCGGCGCTGAATTTCGGCGACCGCTCCGCGATGTCGGCCGTGCTGGCCGCGGTGCGGACGGAGTTCGGCACCACGGATGTCATGCTGGGGCTGCTCGGCTCGGTGTTCCTCTGGACCTATGCGCTCGGCTCGCCGTTCGCCGGCAATCTGGGCGACCGCGTCTCGCGCACCAAACTCGTCGTCGGCAGCCTGCTCGCCTGGAGTGCGGTGACCGCGCTCATGGGCGCGGCCGCGGGCTACCCGATGCTCCTGGCGCTGCGGGTCGGCCTGGGCTTCGCGGAATGCCTGTTCCTGCCCGCGGCGATCGCCCTGATCGCGTCGTATCACGCCGTCGAAACACGCGCCCGGGCGATGAGTTTTATCCAGATCGGGGCCAACGTCGGCATGGTGATCGGCGGGAGCACCGCGGGCTTTTTCGCGGACACCTACGGCTGGCGCTCCGGCTTTCTGGTGCTCGGCGGCGCCGGCATCGCGCTCGCCCTGCTCTCGCGCGTCCTGTTGCCGCCGGCGCCGGCCGTCGTCGCCGGCGCCGCGGACCCGGCCACGCCGCGGGCCAGCTTCGCCGACGCGGTGAAATTCGTCCTCCGCGTGCCCTCCTACTGGGTGCTCCTCGGCGAATCCATGCTCTCCGGACTGGGCATGTGGATCTTCTTCACCTGGCTGCCGCTCTACTTCCGCGAAACGTTCAAGATGCCGCTCGCCGCCGCCGGCTTCGCCGGCACGTTCATGCTCCAGATTTCCGTCGTGCTCGGCGTCATGGCCGGCGGCTGGATTTCGGACCGCCTGTCGGCCGACGCCCCCCACCGCCGCATGCTGCTCTACGGGATTTTTTATCTGCTCGGCGCGCCTTGCCTGCTCCTGTTCCTCGGCACGCCGACGTTCGCCGTCGTGGCGACCGGCGTCTCGCTCTTCTCCTTCATGCGCGGACTCGCGAGCTCCAACGACAACCCGACCCAGTGCGAAATCGTGCCGCCGCAGTTCCGCTCCACCGGGGTCGGCATCATGAACGCCGTCGCGACCGCGGCCGGCGGCTGCGGCGTCCTGCTCGCGGGTTACCTCAAAGCCAACGTCGGCCTCGGCGGGATCTTCGCGGGCATCTCCCTCTGCTTCTTCGCCGCCTCGATCCTCCTCTTGGCCGGCTACCGGTATCTGATCCGGCGCGACATCGCCCGCGCCCAGGCCCTCGCACGCTGAGCGCCCGGCGCCGACGCGCGGCATGATACCGGCCGGCGCCAAGGTTCCCCCCGGGGACCAGCACTAAGGGTTCGTCCACCCCGCTCCACCGGCCGCAACTCGGGGCCGGCGCCTGTCACCCCGACCCGGCCGGCCGACCGCAACCCCTCCCCGCCATGCCCCTCCGTCTCCGTTTTTCCCTGCTGGCCGCCGTGCTCGGCGCGCTTTTCGCCGGCGCGTCGCTCCGCGCCCAACCCGCCGCCACGATCGAGGGCCGCGTCTTCAACGCCGGCACCGGCGCCGCCCTCGGCCAAGCCCGCGTCGCGATCGAGGGCACCGACCGCGCCGTCACGACCGACCCCGACGGCGCCTTTCGCCTCGGCGGCCTGCCCGCCGGCCCCGTCCGCCTCGCCGTCACCTACCTCGGCTTCGAGTCCCAAACGATCGCCGTCACCCTCCCCGCCGGCGGCACGGTGCAGCGCGATTTCGACCTCACCCTCGCCGGCGCCCGTCCCGCCGCCGGCGAGACCGTGAAACTCGCCGAATTCACCGTCGTGGCCGACCGCGAGATGAGCGCTCAGGCCCTCGCCATGAACGAGCAGCGCCACGCTCCCAATCTGAAGAACGTCGTCGCCATCGACGAATACGGCGACCGCGGCGACGAAAACATCGGCGAATTCCTGCGCTTTCTCCCCGGCGTCGCCCTCAACGACTCCGGCGCCGTCCCCAACGAGGTCACGCTCCGCGGCTTTCCCGCCCAGACCTCCGGCGTCACCATCGACGGCGGCGATGTCATGGGCGCCCGCGGCGGCGACACCCGCGCCCTCTCGTTGCTCGAGGTCCCCATGAGCAACGTCTCCCGCGTCGAGGTCACCAAGGTCCCCACGCCCGACCTGCCCGCCAGCGGCCTCGGCGGCTCGCTCAACATCATCAGCAAGGGCGGCTTCGAGTCGAAGAAGCCCGTCTTCACCTGGCAGGTGTATCAACTCTTCCACGACCGCAGCGGCCTCACCCTCGACGGCGGCCCGCGCACCCACGTCGCCGCCCTCAGCCCGCGCTGGGTCAGGCCGTCCTTCAGTTTCAGCTACCTCCACCCGGTGAACAGGAACCTCGCCCTCAGCGTCGGCGGCTCCCGCTCCTGGCGCCAGAAGCCGATGGAACGCGACGGCGACTCCGACGAGACCGCCACCTGGAACCTCGTCGGCGGCTTCCAGCGCCAGAGCGACTGGCAGAGCCTCGCCCAGATCCTGAAGACCTGGTCCGGGCAGGTCGGCGCCGACTGGCGCATCACGCCCCGCGACACCCTCTCCGCCAGCGTCCAGTATCGCGAGTCCGACAGCTACATCACCCGCAGTATCTTCACCGCCGCCTACGGCACCGGCGCGACCGGCGGCGCCACGTTCACGCAGGGCGCCGCCACCGGCGTCGGCAGCGTCTCGCAGGGCGACGGCGCCAACCAGGACATCCTCACCGCCACGACCCAGGCCGTGCTCAAATATCGCCATCGCGCCGACGTCTGGCGCTTCGAGGCCGCCCTCAACTGGTCAGTTTCCGAATCCCAGTGGCTCGACATCGCCCGCGGCCACTTCAACACCGCGCCCGCCTCCATCGCCAACCTCGTCGTCCGCGGCGACAACATCCCCGCCGCCAGCGGCATCATCCCCACCCGCTACACCGCGCTCTCCCGCACCGGTGCACCCGTGAACATCTTCGACGGCGCCAACTACTCCATCGCCAGCGGCAACTCCGTCCAAAACGACTACAACGCCGACAAACTCGCCGGCCGCGCCGACCTCACCCGCGACTTCGCCTGGCGCGTGCCCGTCTCGCTCCGCACCGGCGTCGCCGTCGACCGCATGGAACGCGACAACCGCCGCTTCCTCCAAACCTGGAACTTCCGCCCCGGCGGCGCGACCGACGCCACCGCCCGCCTCGCCGGCGGCTTCGATGTCTTTGACGACGCCTACAACCGCGACGCCCCCACGATTTACGGCCAGCCCATGCGCTGGATCAGCCACACGAAGCTCTACCAACTCTTCCAGGCCCGCCCCGAACTCTTCGTCCTCGACGAGCCGCTCGCCCACCAGAACCTCGTTTCCAATTCCCGCCGCCTGATCGAGACGATCTCCGCCGCTTATCTGCGCACCGACGTCCGGCTCTTCTCCAACCGCCTCTGGCTCGTCGCCGGCGCCCGCTTCGAAAAGACCGAGGACAAGGGCTGGGGCCCGAAAAACGATCCCTCCGCCCAATACCAGAAAGACGCCCAGGGCCGCGTCGTCGACGGCAACCCCGCCGCCGCCGGCGTGCAGCCGATCTTCCTCACGAGCGACCTCCTCGCCCGCGCCCGCCAGCGCTACGTCGAGCGCGGCACGCACGCCGCCCGCGACTACGACGGCCTCTACCCGAGCCTCAACGCCACCTTCAACCTCTCCGACCGCCTCATCCTCCGCGGCGCCTACGCCCGCACCATCGGCCGCCCCAACATCAGCGCCGTCGTGCCCAGCGCCACCTTCACCGAGCCCACCGTCGCCACGCCCACCATCACCGTCACCAACCCCGGCCTGAAACCGTGGACCGCCGACAGCTTCGATCTCTCGCTCGAGTCCTACCACCTCAAGGACGGCTTCGGCTCCGTCGGCGTCTTCCGCAAGGACATCAAAAACTTCTTCGGCTCCGTGCGCAGCGCCGCCACCGCCGAACTGCTCGATCTCTACGGCTTGCCCGCCGATCCCGCCTACCTCGGCTACGAGATCGCCACCACGACCAACACCGGCGACGCCAAAGTCACCGGCGTCGAGTTCAGCTACCGCCAGTCGCTCACGTTCCTGCCCGCGTGGGCCCGCGGCTTTCAGGTTTTCCTCAACGGCACCAAGATGAACCTCAGCGGCAGCACCACCGCCGACTTCACCGGCTTCAACCCGAGCAGCTATGCCGGAGGGATCAATTTCATCCGCCCGCGCTGGTTCATCAAACTCACGTGCACCTACCAGGGAGAGACGCAGCGCGGCGCCGTCGCCGCCAACGCCGCCAACGGCATCCCCGCCGGCACCTTCAACTACCAGGACGCCCGCCGCCGCTGGGGCCTCAGCGCGCAATATAGCCTGAGCCGCCGCTTCGCCGTGTATGGCGCGATGACCGACCTCGGCGGCGGCTTCAACCCCACGACCCTCCGCTACGCCCCCGGCACCCCCGCCTACGCCAAACCCCAGCGCTACCAGGAACTCGGCTCCACCATCACCCTCGGGGTGAAGGGGCAGTTCTGAGGAAGCGTCGGAGGAAAGCCTCGGGCCGCCCCGTCGAAAGACGAAAGTGGCAACTGGCTGCGACCCGACTCGACCCGAGTTACGAGAAAAGCTGGACCGACCACGCCCATGTGCTTCGCAAAACGGAGAGGGCACCCGCGGTCAAAGCGGTCTTGATGGACCGCGGATGTCGGTTGGCCCCTGACCTCCGGGGGAAATCGTCCTTGGTTACTGATTTCATTTCGAGGATCAGCGCGGCCGCACGATTCTTCAGTCCCGTGCGGAGGCGGGAGCGAGCGTTGTATCCGGAAAGCAAATCGGTCGCGGGGTCACCGCCACGACCGACTTTCCGGTGTTTTTCGCGCGGCAGGCCGGCGCGGCCTTTGAATTAACTGGCTTATCTCCGCATCGCTCGATTGGGTCGCGCCATGCCCGCCTGCACCCAGAATGTGAAGAAACGAAAAGCGCGCCGGATCAAAAACGACCGGCTGGAGGCGGCCAAGCGAGCCGCGAAAGCGAAAAACTAAGCGGTTCCTCCGGGCGCGTTCCGAGCCCACTCGCGACGCCCCATTTTTGCGCCGGCCCCGTTCGCGCCGGCCGCTCCGCACTCGATTCCGCAGCGAAGGTCAGGCGTCAATTTCCACGTTACCGCGTGAGATTCTTTCCGCCCAGCCCGCTTCTGCTTCGCCCCCTCCACGAAGGGCAGCGGCCGTGAAAACGGACGGACAACTCTGCCGCGCATGCGGACTCTGCTGCGACGGCACGCTCTTCGATCTCGTCAAACTTGAGCCGGGCGACGATGCGGGAAAACTTAAGTCGCTCGGGCTGCCCGTTTCCCTTTCCCGCGGCAAGACGCCCGTCGCCCGCTTTCCCCAGCCCTGTTCGGCGCTGTGCGGGGATCGCACGTGCCGGATCTACGCGGACCGGCCGTGGCAATGCCGCACATTCGAGTGCCAGCTGCTCAAAGACGCGAAAGCCGGCCGTGTCGGGCTCGCCGCCGCCCTGCCGCTGGTGAAACAGGCTCGACGCCGCGCGGACCACGCTCGCCGGCTGCTGCGCGAGTTGGGCGACACCGACGAGCACCGCGCCTTGGGCGAGCGCCTCCACCGCACGGGCGAACGCATGGAATCCGACGCCGCCGACGCAGCCGCCAAGTCCAAGTTCGCGGATTTGAGCCTGGTCGTGCACCGCCTCAAACTGGTTTTGCACGATCGCTTTTACACCCGGAACGACGCTCCGTCGGAGGAAAAGCCCCCGAGAGCGGTGAAAACGCCGTCCAAAAACCAGCGTCCGGGACGCCCGGTTACGCCGCGGTGACGCGCGCCGGGCACGGCGCCGGCGTAAAGGTCCTGAGCGGCCCGCCCGGGCCGCTGAGGTCGTAGTCGAAGGCGTGCGGCGTCCACGGCCTCGCCACGCCGAAGCACGGCACGCCTAGCTCGGCCAGCTTCACGTCGAGCCGCACGCAGTGCCACGACCACTCGGGCCAAACGGCGTGCGGAGAGGATGGGTTCAGCGGAGACGGAGCACCGAGTGGACGTGGTCTTGGGGTTTGGTGTAAGCGCGCCCACAACTCCCTTCGCCGCCGCTGCATCCGATCCTTGCCCGCATCCGCCGCGTGCGCTCACCGCGCCGCTCGACGCGCGCCCAAAAAAAATTCCGCCGGGCCCCTCCGCGCCGGCTGGCAGCGGACGGAACCCGGCGGAATTTCGGAATGGTGGAGGTGGCGGGAGTTGAACCCGCGTGCCCCTGACCTTCGCGCACCGCGTCTACCGTGTATAGTGTGGCTTTGATCTCGCCGGGGTCACGCCGTCACACGCGCTGAGGCCCCAGCCAGTCCCCGGATGGAAGATACAGCGCGCGGTCCGCGGACCGCTCCGCGCGCCATGCCTGCTGTCGTCGTCGGTTCCAGCTAGCAGGTGTCGCTGGACCAACGTGGCTGACATTAAGCAGCCAGGGGCATTTCTTCAGTTTTGCCGTTTATTTGTTTCGCAGGGGATTTTACGAGAGACCCACGACTCTCGACAGGCAGCGGCGCACTCCAACCAAGGGTAGAATCCAGAACACCCCCGAAAGTGATTCGGCGGTTTTCGATCGGTGAATTCCCAAAGGGACGTGCGACCAATCAAAGAACAGGAACGCCACCGTGCGCACCCCGCCCCGGAAGTCCAACGGGAAAATCGCCCCGCGCCCCGCGCCCCGCGCCGCGCTCCATGCCGCCGGCGCGCGATCCTCGGTCGCTCCACCGCCCGATCGTTCCCGCTACGGCTTGGTGCCGTTTTTCCGCGCCGCGCGCGTTTCCGGTTTCTTTTCCGGCACCATGCGGAAGCGCAGCACACCGAGTTGCTCGGCCTCGCACTCCACGACATCCCCGGCCCGCAGCCAGCGCCCGGGCGCCCCCGTGCGCGGCGCCACCGCCCCCGTGCCGATCAGGTCGCCCGGATAAAGCGTCACGCCGCGCGACGCTTCCGCGAGCATCCGCGGGATCGAGTGCGTGAGTTCGCGCAGGTCGCCCGCGACGTCCTCGCGCCCGTTGAGGCGTGCGCTCACCGGCAAAGCGAGGCGCTCGCCGGTAATCGCTCGCGTCAGCGACTGTCGCGCCACCAGCCAAGGCCCCACCACCGTCGCAAAGTCCGCGCTCTTGCCCGGTCCTATTCCCGACTCCCATTCCGCCGCCTCCGCGTCGCGCCGTCGGAGCGCGAGCAGCAAGGTGAATCCAAACACATGCGCCCAGGCGTCGCCCGGCGCGAGGTCGCGCCCGACCTGCCCGATCACCACGCCGAGCTGCGCCTCGAAATCCAGCTCCGCCCCGTCCGCCGGCGCCGGGATCTCGCGTTCGTGCCCGGCGATCGCCGTCGGATTGGCGAAGAAAAACGCCGGACGCGCCGCCCAACCCGGGCCCGGCGCACGGCCGTGCCGCGCCAACCGCGCGCGCGCCGCCGCCTCGTTGCCCTCGAAAAACCGCAGCGTCGGCGGCCGCACCACCGGCGGCAGGTAGGCGAACTCGCTCTCGCGGTAACGCGGGCCGTGCCAGGCCGCCGCCCGCTCCGGCAACGGCCGTTGGTGCGCCGTCAGCCAGGCGAGCGCAGGCCGCAGCTGGTTCGCTTCGCGCCCGATCAATCCGGCCAGCTCGATCCACGTGCCGTCCGGCGCCGAAGCCACCGGCACCGGTTCGAGCGATCCGCGCGGCAGTATCGTGGCGAGACGCATGGCGGTGACCTCGACCTCCGGTTTACCCGCTTTCCGCCGCCGGTCGACCTTTTAACCCGCCCCCAGGTAGGGCGAGACGTCCCCGTCGAGTGTCGTCGCGCTGAGCACGTCCGCCCATCGCGCACCGCCCGCCTCGCCCCGCAAAGCATCACTGATAGCCGACAAAACCTCGCTGCCAAAGTCGGCATCCGAGAACACGCGCCAGCCACCGCGGCCACCGCCCCCACGACGTGCTTGGCTCCGTGAACTCTGTGTCAGCGTTCCGTGCACTCCGTGGCTAAAACGAAACCGATGATTCACCGTGAGGTCCGCGCCACCGCGCCGCCTTCACGGCCCTCGCCGCACCTACGGCACGAGCCCCGGCTCCGCGCCGAAACGCAGGTGCTCTCTCCGCTCCGCGATCCGTTTCAACCGCGCCACCGCCTCGGCGCAGTCGGCAAACGTCGTGTGCAGCGGCGACGGCGCCAGCCGGATGATGTCCGGCGCGCGAAAATCCGGCACGACGCCCGCCGCCTTCAACGCCTGGCAAAACCGCCACGCGTCCGGATGCGTCACCGCCACATGCCCGCCGCGCGCCGTGTGCGCCCGGGGGGTCGCGAGGCCGAAGCCGAGCGGCGCCAGCTCCCGCGCGACCCGCTCAAAAAGAAAATCCGTCAACGCGAGCGACTTGGTCCGCAGCGCGGCGACGCCGCCCGCGTCCGCCACGAGGTCCAGCGCGCCCGTGAGCGGCGCGAGTGACAGCACGTGCGGCGTGCCGATGTGCAACGCCGCCGCCCCGTCGGCCGGCGCGTGGTCCGGCTCCATCGCGAAACGCCGGTCCGCCCGCACGCCCCACCAGCCCGCGAGCCCCGGCGGCCGCGCCGCGTGCCGGGAATTCAGATACAGGCCGCCCACCGCGCCCGGCCCCGCGCCGAGCCATTTGTAGTGGCACCAGAAGGCGAAGTCCGGTCCGTCGCGGTCGAGCGCGTGCGGCACCGCGCCGATGCTGTGCGAGAGATCCCAGCCGATCGTCACACCCCGCTCCCGCGCCTTGCGCGTGATGGTCGCCACATCGAGCAGTTGCCCGCTCGTGAAGACCACCGCCGGCAGCACGGCCAGCTGCACGTCCGGCGCCGCCAGCGCCGCCAGCACGTCCTCGAGCCACAGAATGCGCCCGTCCCGGGACGGCACCGTGCGCAGGTGCGTCGCGGGCTCGAGCCCGCGCAGCCGCAGGTGCGAGGCCAACGCGTAGCGGTCGGAAGCGAAGTTCAGCACGTCGCCGAGCACGATGCGCCGCGTTGCGTGCGACGGGTCGAACAACGTCGCCAGCAGCTGGTGCAGATTGCCGGTGGTCTGGCCTGTGACGCACAGCCGCGCCGGGTCGGCGCCGACCACCGGCGCGAGCTGCGCGGCCGCGCGTTCCGCCAGGGTCAGCCACGGCGGCACGGCCTCCGTCCAGCCGTCGATCCCGAGCTCGCGCCATTGGGCCAGCGTGCGCAGCAACGCCGCCTCCGCCCGGCGCGAGAGCAGGCCGAGCGAGTTGCCGTCGAGGTAGATTTTTTCCGCCGGCAGATAAAACTCCGCACGGAAACGAGCCAGCGGGTCGTTCCGGTCGAGTTCGGCGGGGTCGGTCATGGCGTCACGATGCGGCTCCGGTATCGCTTGCCCAGCCGCAACCATCCGGCATCAGCGCGGCGTCGTGCCGTGCCCCGCCGTGATGTGCGCGACCGAGATGCGCCCGCCGTCGAGCGCGAAGCCGCCCGCGAACGGATTCTCCGCCAAAAACAGCGGCGTATCCAGATCGGCAAACCGGAAGCCGCCCTGCCCCGCCGCGAAACACGCCGAAACCGTCATCGCGAGGATCGACTCGACGTTGCCGCCGATCATCAGCGCGAGGCCCGCCTCGCGCGCCACCGCCGCGATCTCGAAGGCCTCCGCGAGCCCCGCTTTCATCAGCTTGATGTTGATCACCTGGGCCGAACGGGCGGCCACGACTTTGCGCGCATCCGCCGCCGTCGTCACCGTCTCGTCGGCCGCGACCAACCACCCGCTCTCCGCCGCGAGTGCGCGCGCCCCGTCGAGGTCGTCTTTGGCCAGCCACTGCTCGAGCACCGCCGGCACGATGCCGCGCGCCTTCAGGCCGCGCACGAGCTCCGCCGCCGCCGGGCGCGATACACCGGCGTTGCCGTCGAGGATCAACGGGCTTTGGGGTGCCACGTCGTGGATGGCGTAAATCCGCTCGAGGTCGTGCGCGGCCCCGAGTTTGCCGCCGACCTTTACTTTGATCATCCGGATGCCGCGCCCGAGAATCGCGCGCGCCGCGTCGGCCGCCTCGGCCGCGGTGCCCGTGGTCACCGTCATGTCGGTTTCCAACTCGGTGCCCGCGCCCCCGCAGTAGCGCCACAGCGGCAGGCCCGCCGCCCGGGTCAACGCGTCGAGCAGCGCCATCTCGAAGGCACACTGCGCCGAGCCGCAGCCCGCCCCGCCGCGCGCCCGGAACTCCGCCGCCAGCGTGCGCCACGTTTCGAGCGACACCTCGCGCCCGGCCAGCCACGCCGCCGCGGCCCGCAGCACCGCGAGGGCGTCGGCCTGCGTTTCGCCGTTGTAGGGCGGCAAGGGCGCCGCCTCGCCGTAGCCGACGGTGCCGTCGGCCAGGGTCAGTTTCGCGAGCACATTGTTCGCCGCGGCTTGCGCGCCCCCCGAAATGCCGAAGGGCTCGAACAACGGGATGTCGAGTGGCGTGACGTCGAGGGAACGGAGAAGCGCGGGAGCGGACACGCCCGGAGCGAAAGCGCCGCGGAAAGTCACCGCAAGCGTGCGCTCCGTGCGTTCGGCGCACGGTCCGCCCTCGCCGCCGCGCCCGCCGGCGCCCGGTAGCCGAGCAAGGCGCTCGGCGCCACGCCGTGCACCGCGCGGAACGCCCGGGAAAAATGCAGCGGGTCCGCGAAGCCCACCCGCGCCGCGACCTCGCGCACGCGCCCGCCGTGCGCCACGAGGTGCTCCGCCGCCAGGTTCATTTTCCGACGCAGCAGGTAGCGGTAGGGACTCGTGCCCTGGAACCGGCGGAACCACCGGCACACGCTCGACGCCTCGACACCCGCCGCCGCCGCGATGTCCGCCAGGGTCGCGATCCGCTCCGCGTCGGCGTCGACCCGCGCCTTGCAGCGGAGAAACGCCGCCCGCGCGGGTTCGCCGGCCGGCGGCGCGGGCGCGGCGCCGTCCTCCAGTTTCAGCAGCAGGAATTCGACCAGCGCCGCGCAGATCCGCGGGGCCAACGCTCCGGCGCGCTGGCCCTCGCGCACCAGGTCGTCGAGCACGGCCGTCACCTCCGCGGGCGCCGCCAGCCGTCGCACCGCGCCGGGCGCCACCCCGCAGCGCCGCAACCGCGGCGGCACATCCGGACCGTTGAACGCCAAAAAGAACTTCACCATCGGCTGCCGCGGATCCGTGTGGATCTCGCAATCCGTCGTCGGCGCGTAGGCGAAGACCGAGCCCGGCCCGAGCACGTGGGTCCGCCGGTCCAGCCGCACGCGCCCCGCGCCGGACGCCACATACTCGAGCACGTGGAAGGGAAACGTGCGCCGCGCCACCACGTAGTCGGGGTTGCAGTGCTCGCGGCCGCCGAGAACAAGCGCGAGGCGCTCGCTGGCCTTGGGCGCCAGGTTGAGAAAAAAATAGCGCGCGGCCGAGACCTGACGCGACAGCAGGGCGGACCCTCCGGTGTGGCCGATTTTATCCATGAGGCCGGGCAGTAAGACCGACCCCGCCTGTTTTCCGAGTCGGAAGCGCGCGGCCACGGATGGCCGATCTTATCCATGGCAAAATTGGCGTTGCGCACCGCCGCGCGGCCCGCGATGCCACCGCCTGCCGGGCGCATCCCCCGCCCCACCCCTCCTGCCATGGCCAAACCCAAAACCGTCCTCCTGGTCGCCAGCGGCGACCTCCGCCAATCCGCCAACGAAACCTGCTGGCCCGCCCAGCACGCGATGGAACAGGCCCTCGGCGCCGCCGTCGCCAAGCTCGGCGCCAAAATCGTCCGCGCACACCCCTACAAGCCGAAGCTCAAGCACGGCTTCATCGGCTCGCAGAAGGAAGGCATGGAGGTCTTCGCCACCGTCGATCCCGAGGCCCCGCTGATCGTCGCCGAGGCCGTGTGGCAGTATTCGCACCACGTGCTCGCCGGCCTCATCTCGCACCGCGGCCCCATCCTCACCGTCGCCAACTGGAGCGGCACCTGGCCCGGCCTCGTGGGCATGCTCAATCTCAACGGTTCCCTCACCAAGGCCGGCGTGAAGTATTCCACGCTGTGGAGCGAGGATTTCACCGACACGTTTTTCCTCCGCGGCCTCGAGCGTTGGCTGAAAACCGGCGCCGTGCCGCACCCGCAGACGCATGTGCGGCCGCTCTCCGCCGCCAAGGTCCCCTCCGCCGCCCGCAGCATCGCGCGCCGCATCGCCGCCGACTTGCGCGCGCGCAAGTCGATCATGGGCGTCTTCGACGAGGGCTGCATGGGCATGTTCAACGCCATCATCCCGGACGAGCTGCTGTTTCCCGTCGGCGTCTACAAGGAGCGGCTCTCGCAGTCCGCCCTCTACGCGGGCGCCACGCAAGTCTCCGACGCGGAGGCGAGGGGCGTCTACGCGTGGCTCCTGAAGAAGGGCATGACGTTTCACCTCGGCACCGACGAGGCCACGGAGCTCACCGAGCGGCAGGTGCTCTGGCAGTGCAAGACCTACGTCGCCGCGCTGCGCATCGCCGACGAGTTCGGCTGCGAGACGATCGGCATCCAATACCAGCAGGGCCTCAAGGACCTCCTGCCCGCCAGCGACCTCGTCGAGGGCCTGCTCAACAACAGCGACCGGCCGCCGGTGAAAAACGCCGCCGGCAAAGTCATCCGTCCCGGCCAACCGCTCACCCACTTCAACGAAGTCGACGAATGCGCCGGACTCGACGGTCTCTTCACCCAGCGCGTGCACTCGGCCCTCGGCCAACCGGTTGAAAACACGCTGCACGACCTGCGTTGGGGCGCGCCCGACGCCAGCGGCACGACCTCCGACTACGTGTGGGTTTTCCTGATCTCCGGCTCCGCGCCGCCGGCGCATCACATCGGCGGCTACAAGGGCACCGACTCGCTGCGTCAGCCCCCGATGTATTTCCGGCTCGGCGGCGGCACCGTCCGCGGCATCGCCAAGCCCGGCGAGATCGTGTGGAGCCGCGTTTTTGTGGCCGACGGCAAACTCAAGATGGACCTCGGCCGCGCCAAGGTCATCGCCCTGCCGAGGGAGGAGACCGAACGCCGCTGGAAGGAGACGACGGTGCAGTGGCCGATCATGCACGCCGTGACCTACGGGGTGTCGCGCGACCAGATGATGGCCCGCCACAAAGCCAACCACATCCAGGTCGCCTACGCGCACAGTGCCAGGGAAGCCGACCAGGCGCTCTACGCGAAGGCCGCGCTCGCCGCCGAACTCGGTCTCGAGGTCTCCCTTTGCGGCACCAAGGCCGACGGCCAGCCGTTTTGAGCCGACGCCACAGCGACGCCCGGGATCCCGCTACGATCCGGGCGCGCGGGTTTTGTCCGCTTCGCGCCACGCCGCCAGCAGGCGCGGGCCGAAAAGATTGAGCGCGAGACCGGCGATCACGAGCGCTCCGGCCTGCAGTTTCCATCCGGGCAACGCCTCGCCGAGGAAGAAGGCCGAGCTCAGCAGGCCGAAAATCGGCACGAGCAGCGTGAAGGGCGCCACGATCGACGCCGGGTGCCGCGCCAGCAGCCAGCTCCACGTCGAGTAGGCGAGGTGCGTCGAGGCCAGCACGATAAAGGCAACGCTCAACACCGTGTCGCGTCCGGCGTGCGCGAGGCTCGCCGCGATTCGCGTCGGTCCTTCGAAGATCAGCGATGCGACCAGCATCGGCACCGGCACCACGAGGCTGCCCCATACGACCAGCGCGAGCGGGTTCACGCGCCCCATGCGCTTGGAGGTGAAATTGGCGAAACCCCACGATGCAGCGCCGAGCAGCACGCACAGGAGCCCCGGCCAGGAGACGTCCCCGCCGACATGGGCGCCCACGATGGCAAAGCCCGCCACGGCCACCAATGCACCGGCGACCTGCACGATCTGCACCCGCTCGCCCAGCGCAAAGGCCGCCAGCGCGAGCGTGACGAAGACCTGGAACTGCAGCGTCAGCGACGCCAGCCCGGCCGACATCCCGAGCGCCATGCCGAGAAAGAGAAACCCGAAGTGCAGGCCGAACATCGTCAGGCCGTAGACCAGCAGCGTGCGCGTCGGCACGTCCGGCCGCGGCAGGAAGAACACCGCCGGCACCGCCACGCAGATGAACCGCACGGCGCAAAGCAACAGCGGCGGCAACTCCCGCAGTGCCACTTTGATCGCGACGAAGTTGGTGCCCCAGATCGCAACGACGGCGAGAGCCAAACCAAGATGGCGCAACGGGAGTGCGGATGACGACATGGACAGCGAGAATTTCAAAGTCGCGCCGCCACAGCAATCTCTCGACGGCCCAGCAATTTGCAGCGCCGCAGCCGGATCGCCGGCCACTGTGCCGGGGCCCCCAGCCTTGCCCGCGCATGCAATCCCGCTCACCGTCGCGAGCCCATGAAAGTTCTCGCCATCGAAGACCAACCCGTCGCCGGCATGCTCCTGATGTCGACGCTGCGTGCGCTCGGTCACGACGGCGAACTCGTCAAGGATGGCACGTCGGCCTGGTCGCGCCTGACCCACGGCGGCTACCGCGTGGTGGTGAGCGATTGGCGCATGCCCGGGATGGACGGACTCGACCTCTGCCGGATGCTGCGCAACAGCGGCGGCGACTACGTCTACTTCATTCTCATCAGCGCCACCCCGATCACGCCGGCGAGCCGCGCCGAGGCCCTGAAGGCCGGGGTCGACGACTTCCTCGCCAAGCCGATCAATTCCGACGAACTCGGCATGCGCCTGCACGTCGCGGAACGCATCATCGGCCTCACCGGGCAGGTGAAACAGCTCGAATCGATTTTGCCGGTCTGCGGCTACTGCAAAAAGATCCGCGACGACAAAAAATACTGGCAGGAGATGGAGGCCTATTTCGCGCACCGGCAGGGCACGAAATTCAGTCACGGCATCTGCCCGGATTGCTACGACCGGGAAATGGCCCCGCAGCTCCGGAAGCTCGGACTCGACCCGAGCAAGCACGCCCCGTCGGTCAAGTAGCCGTCCGACGGCGCCAAAACGCGAGACCCAGCGCCACCAGCGCGGCTCCCGCGCCGACCGTCGCCGGTTCGGGGATCGCCGTCGCGGTGAGAGTGAGCGAATCGAAGGTCATGCGGAAGTCGGTCGTGCCGACACTGCCGCCGCCGAGGCTCCAGCTCGCGAGCTGGTTCGGGCCGAAGTCGATCGTCCACCCCGTCAACGGCACCTGCACCAATGTCAGCGCGCCGACGGCGAACTGCGACGTGCTCACTGAGATCACTTTCGTCCGGAGGCTCAGGTCCTCGAACTGGATGAACAACGTCGGCGCGAGGTGCCCTGCATCGCGCTGGGCGGAGATGTTGAGGTAGGTCATCCCGCTCGCGTCGACCGAGAGGCGGCCGCCCCAGCCGTTGTCGTCCCGCGCGGTGCCGGCGACGGAGATCGTGGCGGCGTTCTGCGTCACCTGCCCGGCCCACGTCGTGCCGGAGCGCACCGCGCCGTCGCTGCTGCCGCCGCCGAATCCGGAGAGCAAAATCGGCGACGGATCCAACACCGCCGCGAAAAACCCGTCGCCTCCGCGCGGATCAAGACCGAGCGATTCCTCGGGCGATGCGACGGCAAGCTTCTTCACCCGCCGCTCGCGGCGCGGATCGCGTGAGGTCGGCCGGCTGCCGTCCGCCGCGGCGCCGGTCGCCGGCCGCTCGGCGGCAAGCACGGCAGGATCCGCCGAGGACTCGACCGCGGAGGATGGCTCGAGCCACGGGACGACCTGTGCGTGCAGCGGGAGCGCGGCGACGACGACGAAGCCGGCAAACAGGCCCGCCCGTCGGGCGGTGCGGAGCAGCGGCCGGAACAGGGACAGCGAACGCTGGCGGCGCTTGCTCACGAGCCCTGCGCGGGGAAGACGACGGTCTTGTCCGCGGCCGTGGCACCGGCGGTGCGGCGCTGCACGAAGACCGGCGTGCCGGCCTTGATCACGTAGCCGTCGCGGTTGGCGGGATCGCCGACCAGCTGCCACCGGCTGTTGGTGGTGTCGTAGTAGAAACTGAACCAGGTCGCGCCCGACCACACCAGCAGCAGGTCGGCCTGCGCGGGATCGGCGGCGCCGCGCCAGCCGGCGGTGCGGCTGTCGGACTGCAGCGCGAGGGCCCCGAGCGTCACGTCGCCCGTCTGCATCGTCGCGAGGAAGGTGAGCGAATTTTCCGTGCGGGTGTGCACCGCGCGCTGCGGGGTCGCGAGCACGCGGCCGACCACGGCCAGTTCGAGCGGGGTCGCACCGCGGCGCGTGAGCATGAGGCCGCGGTCCGAGCGCAGGAGGAAACTGTTGCGCGAGGGATCGGACGACACGTCGGTGTCGCGGGCCCAGCGGGCCCAGGCGGTGTTGTAGTAAAAGTTCAACCACGCGGCGCCGCCCCAGACCTGCACGATGTCGGCCTGCAGCGGATCGGCGGCCCCCTCGACGACAAGGTCGGCGCCGGTGCCGAAGAAGGTCGCGAGCGTGTCGCCGGGCACGATCTCGTAGCGCGCGCCGGCGGCGCCGGACTCGATCCCGAGGGACGCGAGGCCAAGGCCGTCGTCGGCGAGGTAGAGCCGCGTCGCGGTGTTGGCCGGCGTCGTGATGCGGAAGGTGCGGCCCGCGTGCACGCCCGAGGTCAGGCGCAGGAAGTAAGGCGAGTCGGGATTGGAAAACGCGCCGGCGGTCCAGGTCGCGGCCGAGTTCTCCACGTGGTCGGCGCCGACGGCGGTGAGTTTGCCCGCGGTGTGCGTCTGGCTCGAGAGGTCGGCGTCGAAGGGCACGGAGAACGACCGCGTCTGGCCCGACGGGATCGTCTGCACGAGGTAGCCCACGGGCCGCGAGCG
>JACCDQ011868178.1_pt1 | contig 17252 bp, 10 predicted proteins | sample 7446031 | NCBI WGS metagenome assembly JACCDQ01 (sample SAMN15323442, study PRJNA562643) | freshwater metagenome | isolation source: river surface water | place: USA:Blue River Watershed | collected 2017-08-17
AGCCTCTTCTCCTTTAGATAAAATTAGCTTTTCTACCCTCAATAAAGCAGATTCTGCTACATAAATCTCGATTGCCATGTCGGCGATGTTCATTAAAATTTCTTGTTCATTCGACAAGCTCATCATGAACTTTTGAACAGCAGCTCCAGCTACCATCAATGCGGCTTTTTTCAGATTTTTGATAACTTTTTTCTCAGAAGCAAAGATGCCTTCGTTGTCAGAAGCTCCAAAATCAGGAATAGACATAATTTCTTTCGCAACAGCCATTGCTGGGGTCATTAAATCTAATTCGCCTTTCATGGCACGCTTCAATAGCATATCCACAATGAGCATTCTGTTGATTTCATTCGTCCCTTCAAAAATTCGGTTTATACGTGCATCTCGGTAAGCTCTCTCAATCGGAGCATCTGCCGAATAGCCCATTCCTCCGTAAATTTGCAGGCTTTCGTCTGTTACAAAATCCAATACTTCCGAACTATGTACTTTCATCACAGCACATTCGATTGCAAATTGCTCCAACGATTTTAGTTTTGCCGCTGCATCTGTTATGCCCTGAGCTTTCAAATCCTCAATAGCATCGTCTATGTTTTGACCAGCACGATAATTGGCTGTTTCCGAAACAAAGATGCGTGTTGCCATCTCTGCTAGTTTATGCTTAATTGCTCCGAAATTTCCAATAGAAGTGCCAAATTGCTTGCGTTCATTGGCATAATTGATGGCATGGTTTAATGCTCCTTTTGAGCCACCAATAACCGCAATTCCCAATTTTATTCTACCTACATTCAGAATATTTACCGCAATTTTAAAACCATTTCCTCGGTCAGAAAGCATATTTTCAACCGGAACTGGACAATCATTGAAGAATATTTGTCTAGTATCCGAGCCTTTGATTCCGAGCTTATGCTCTGGTTCATTCATCGTGATGCCCGGATAGGTTCGTTCGACCAAAAAGGCTGTTAAATTCTTATCATCGTCTATTTTTGCAAAAACAATATACAAATCGGCGAATCCACCATTGGTAATCCACATTTTTTGCCCATTCAAAATATAATGTTTCCCATCATCGCTCAATTTAGCTTTAGATTTAGCGGCATTGGCATCAGAACCAGAATCCGGCTCGGTCAAACAATAAGCAGCTTTCCACTGACCAGAAGCCAATAGAGGTAAATATTTAGCTTTTTGTGCCTCATTACCGTAATAAACGATAGGCAATGTTCCAATACCTGTATGAGCAGATTGTGCCACAGAAAAAGAATGCCCAGTTCCTAATACCTCGGCTACCAACATAGAGGTATTAAAATTCATACCAAAACCACCGTACTCTTCAGGAACTGCCGTTCCTAATAAGCCTAATTCTCCGGCTTTTGTCATCAACGTTGTCATCAATTCCGGACTCTTCGCTTCATCGATTTCTGCAAAACGAGGGGCAACTTCCGTGCGGATAAAGTCCCTACAAGTTTCTGCAATCATCAATTGTTCTTCGGTAAATTCTTCCGGAATAAAAATATCCTGAGCTTCTACATCTTTAATTAGAAACTCGCCCCCTTTGATTGATACTTTTTTTTCTACAGCTGACATGGTATTTATATCAAAATATTTATTATGCTTGCATACTGTTGCAAAGATAAAGGATTTTAAAATTATTATGCAAGCATACTATCAATTATTTTTTGAAAATTATGGTAAGATAGGAGGAGTAAATTGTATTTAAAGGATATTTTTAAATGGAAATACCCGAAAGCTTTCTCCTTCACGGAAAAAATCATTTGTTTGGGGAAGTTCCAAAAAAGCATTTGCTTCAACTAAATTTGCCAAATCTCCCGACCCATTTCCCTCAATCGGATAGGCAATCATTTGTCCATTATCGGAAAATTTGAGTTTTACTTGGAGAAATAGTGTCAAATTAGGTTTAAAATGAAAATCCATTGCCAAACAAGCTCGTGGCTCGTTGACTGAATGATTATTTTGGCGAAGTATCCATGGTTTTACATATCGGATGAGGCATAAAAAGGTGGATACCGGATTGCCAGGAAGGGCAAAAACAAGGCATTGATTGCTTGCTTTTCCGAACCAAAATGGTTTGCCGGGTCTTTGAGCTACTTGATGAAAAAGTTTTTCCATGCCTACGTTTTCTAGTGCTTTCGGGACGAAATCAAATTTTCCGGCAGAGACTCCTCCACTTAATAGTATGAGGTTATAGTTTTGAACAAATGTGGAAATGCTCTCTTCTATGATTTTTTGATTATCAGGCAAATGTATTATATCGGCATCGACCCCACATTGAAGGAGAGCTGCTTGTAATGTATAGACATTCGACATTCTAATTTGATGCGGGAGTGGATTTTCTTGAATTGGAATAATTTCATCTCCAGTGGCAATGACGATGGCACGAATTTTTGTATAAACTTCGATTGCTGTTTTGCCGATGGTAGCCGCAATGCCTATTTCTGCCGGCGAAAGTATGGTTTCGGAGGGTACAATTATTTCTCCTTTTCGTCTGTCGCTTCCTTTTTTATGTATGTTTTGACCTTTTTTTACATCACTTTTAGGAATATGAAGCAATGCCATGTTATTCTGCAAGCTCAAGTCTTCGTAGCGAATGACGGTGTCACAATGAGAGGGAAGCATAGCCCCAGTCATCACTTCCAGACAGTTTTTTGCATTTTGCAGTACTTGTTGTGGTTTTCCTGCTGGAGCAATTCCCTCGATATTCAAAAGTATTGCATCTTCGGGCATATTTTCAAAAGAAAGAGCAATACCGTCCATCATGACACGGTCGAAAGGTGGGAAATCTCTGTCGGCACATAAGTTTTCTGCAAGTATTCTTCCGTTGGCAGAAGAAAGTGAAACTTTTTCTTTACTTAGGTTTATTTTTTGCTGAAAAATGACATTTTCAGCTTCGTTCACGGATATCATTTAATCAATCGATGTTAGTTTTCGTAAATGGGTTTGCTTCTAAATTTTAGATGATTTCCGGTTCGACCAGTAAAAAAAGCCTTTATTTCTGCACAAATGGAAAGAGCGATTTCTTCGGGAGTAGAGGCTCCTATATCCAAACCCACTGGGCTGAATATTCTTTCTTCATTTGATATTTGCCATTGTATCCCCTCTTTTTCCATTCGGTCATACATCTTTAATGTTCGTTTCTTAGGACCTAGCAAACCGATATAAGCAATATCGGTATCTAAAAGTTTCAATAGATTTTTGTAATCGCTTTCAAAGTCGTGGCACATCGAGATAGCAACAGTAAAATTGTCGATAGAAGGAAGTAAATCCTTTGTCAGCACTTCGTCTGCCATTTCAAAGAGAGAGGGGTGCATTTTAGTTGGGTTACAAATACAACATACTTTCCAGCCTAATTCTTTGGAGGCACGTACCAAGGAATAAATATCATAGTTGCTACCGAAAATCAAGACCCGAATGGCGGGATTAATGATTTCAAATAAAAAACGAAAAATTTGATTATTCCCAATTTTTAATTCGAAGATCTCGGATTTTCCAATAGAAAGGATTCTCGGTGCTTCGGAGGCTAATATTGAGCCTATTTCTTTAATGGGGAAATGTTGTAAAAAGCTTGTTGTATCATTCAAGACCCACGAATCTCCCAAGGCAATTGTTTCATTTTCACGGGGTACGTGCGTGGCTGTGAGAAGCAAATTAGCCTGTCTGTTTTCGATGCAATGAGCTAAATTTAAGACGGCATTAGACGGATTTTCATGGTTCAAAGGAGTTATTAATACATCGATAATACCATTGCAACCCAATCCGACGCCAATTTGAAAAGGGTCATCTTCGGTGGTGTCGTATGTGATGAGCGAGGCTTTGTTTTGTGCCATTGCCAAACGAGCTTTTTTAAGAGCATCCCCTTCGAGGCAGCCACCGCTGATTCCTCCAATCCATTCTCCAGACTCAAATACAAGCATTCTTGCACCAATACGTCTGTATGATGAGCCTTCCACCCGAACAACTGTTGCCAGGGCTGCTTTTTGGGTAGAAAAATCTATTTTTTGATAAGCTTTCAGAATTTGTTCGATTTCTTTCATGGGTTCAATATTTTTTTAATACCTCCGCTATGTGTTGGATGGCGGTATTGATGGTTGTTTCTTGGCTCATTCGTCCCAAACTGAATCGAATGGAGCTGTATGCTTGGGTATTGTCTAATCCCATGGCTTTTAAGACATAGCTTGGCTCGGTACTTGCCGAATTACAGGCAGAACCATTCGATACCGCAATTTTATTTAGGGCTAAAAGCAAATGTTCGCCATCAATGTCGCTACCAAAACAAATGTTAGTAGTATTAGGCAGTCGTTGTTTGGTATTTCCATTGACAAAAGCATTTGGCATTGCTTCTAAAATAGCCTTTTCAAGGCAATCTCTCAACAATGAAATTCGTTTGAAATCATGCTCTGTTTGTTCAATAGCCAACACCGAAGCTTCACCCAAGGCAACAATCCCAGGGACATTCAGCGTGCCAGAGCGTAAGCCTCTTTCGTGTCTTCCTCCATCGATTTGCGGGGATATTTGTATTTTTTTTCGGATAAATAATGCTCCAATTCCTTTGGGAGCATACATTTTATGCCCCGAAAGGCTCAGTAAATCAATGTTTAATGCTGTTACATCAAAAGGAATTTTACCAATCGCTTGCGTGGCATCTGTATGAAAAAGAACTTGGTGTTTTTGAGCAATTTCGCTTATCTCTCGAATGGGGTGAAGCACGCCGGTTTCGTTATTGGCAGCCATCAGAGAGATGAGAATTGTTTCCTTTCGGATGCTGTTTTCCAAAAGATTTAGGTCTATACTGCCATCTTTCTCAACGGGGAGAAAAGTAATATCGGCTCCAATTTTTTGGAGATGTTTGCACGAATCGATGACAGCTTTGTGTTCGGTTTGAGCAGTAATGATATGGTTTCCACGATGCGATAGAGCTTCAAATACCCCTTTAATTGCCAAATTGACCGATTCTGTTGCTCCACTCGTAAAAACAATTTCTTTCTCCGAAGCTCCTAAAAGTTCGGCAATTTGTTGTCGAGCTTCCGCAACCGCTTCGGCTGCTTTCCATCCATAAGCATGGTGGGCACTTGCTGCATTGCCAAAATGTTCCTTAAGAAAAGGGAGCATTTTATTCAATACTTTCTCATCGATAGGACAGGTGGCATTATAGTCTAAATAAATCGGATAATTCATAGCCTTGCTTTGCATTTAAGAGCTGAGTGGCAAATTTAAACATTAAAATTGAAGTAGAGCTTTAATAAATCAAACAAAAATTGAGAAAGAAAGATTTTTTCATTTGTAAAAAATGATAATTATTGTTTTTTGTTTTGAAAAATTTTAATTTTTTCAAGAAAATCCAAACTTTATTCTGTAAATGTATATACATGCAGTAGAAATTTACGTATTTTGCTAAACCAAATATTAAAACTGCTTAAAAAATGTCAAAACATTCTATCGAATCGGTTTTTACGCATGAAGTGCACAATAAGTATCTTGTCTTTAATACCCTTTTTTCGAGGTTGCCTTATGACAAAATGACTAAAATCGGTCAGTTAATGCCCTTTTTGCATGACTTGTCAGAAGTGAGTTTTGAACAAGGAAAAGAGCCGAAAGAAATCATTGATTCTTTTTTCAATCAATACACCAGTATTAAAGACGAAAAAGAAAAAATAGATTTGTTATTCCGATTTATTACTTATATCGAACGACAAGTGGTGTTGTTTGATAGTGTTGAAGACGCTGCTTTTGAGAAACTAAACCCTCTGAACGGCAAAGGTACGCTTACAAGTACTTTGGACTTGGCAAAGCAACAGAATAAACTGGAAGAAGTAAAAGAAAAACTTCGGAATTTTAAGGTTCGGATTGTATTTACAGCTCATCCGACCCAATTTTATCCGAATAGTGTTCTTAGAATTATTCAAGATTTGGAAGAATATATTCAGAAAAATGATATTAATGGCATTGATGGTATCCTACAACAATTAGGAAAAACTCCCTTCATTAACGAAAAGAAGCCTACTCCTTTAGAAGAAGCTCAGAGTATTATTTTTTATCTTCGACATGTATATTACCGTGTGATTGGGGAAGTTCATGAAAAACTAAATAATTTTTTTGATGAAGAGCCGGAATTTGACCCAATTTTAGAGTTAGGGTTTTGGCCAGGTGGAGATAGAGATGGAAATCCGTTCGTAACAGCAGAAATCTCGAAAAAAGTAGCTTTCGAGCTTAGAAGCAGTATCCTTAAATGTTATTACAATGATTTTAAGGAGGTATGCCGTCGATTGACTTTCAAGGGAATTATGCCGATGCTGACGCAAATAAGCAACAGAATTCATAAAAACATGAATGGCTTGCAGAATGATTTAACTTATGAAGAGTTGATTGGTTCTTTAAATGAAGTGCGAGCTTTGTTAATATCTCAGCATAATGGTTTGTTTTTAGATTTATTGGATACTTTTATATTGAGAGTCAAGTTATTCGGATTGCACTTTGCTAATTTGGATATTCGTCAAGATAGTAGCATTCACGAAAATGTGATGGAGGCGATTAATCAAAAATTCAAAATTTCAGATAAGCCTTATTCGGAATGGAATTATCAAGAAAAATTAAACTTCTTGACCAACGCTTCCTTACTTGTCAATGAAGATGAGTTTGAAGATAGCTTAATCAAAGATACGTTCAAAACGATTCGAACAATGGTCGATATCCAAAAAATGAACGGAGAAAAGGCATGTAATCGATATATTATAAGCAATTCGACCTCTATCTTTTCGGTTTTGGAAGTATTGGCATTGTTCCGATTCTGTGGATTTGAAAGCTCGGAAGTGAATGTGGATATTGTGCCTTTATTTGAAACAATTGAGGGTCTGGATACTTCACAAAATACAGTTTCAGAATTGTACCAGCTCCCATACTACAAAGCACACTTGGCACATCGCCGAAACCACCAGACAATCATGCTTGGTTTTTCTGATGGAACGAAAGACGGAGGATATGTAAAAGCCAATTGGGAAATTTATCAGGCTAAAGAAAAATTGACACGTCTATCAAAGAAAAATCAGATAGAAGTGATATTTTTTGATGGTCGTGGAGGACCGCCGGCAAGAGGAGGGGGAAAAACGCATCAGTTTTATGCCTCACAAGGGCCTACTATTGCCAACAATGAAATTCAAATTACGATACAAGGGCAGACGATTACGTCGATGTATGGCTCGAGAGCTCAGGCAATGTTTAACTTTGAACAATTGATTTCTGCTGGTATTACCAATGATGTTTTCCAAAATGAAGGGTCGATTTTGGATAAAAAAGAGAGAAATTTGATAGAAGAATTGGCAGATGCAGGTGTGAAGAAATATTTTGAGCTAAAAGAGCATCCGCAATTTGTATCTTATCTGGAAAATAAAAGTCCTTTAAAATATTATGGCTCAACTAATATTGGCAGTCGTCCAAGTAAAAGAAGTTCGGGAAAGAAATTGGCTTTGTCGGATTTGCGTGCCATTCCTTTTGTGGGTTCTTGGAGTCAGTTGAAACAAAATGTTCCGGGATATTTCGGATTTGGAACTGCCTTACAGAAAGTTATCGAAGAGGGTAGGGTCGAGGACTTGAAACATTTGTATTGCAATTCTTTGTACTTCAAAACATTGATGGAAAACAGCATGATGGCTCTTACTAAATCGTATTTTCCATTGACCTATTACATGAAAAATGACCCAGAATATGGCGATTTTTGGACGATTCTTCATGAAGAGTACCTATTGACTGTTAAAAATATGCTTTTAGTCTCTGGACAGAAATCTCTAATGGAGAATGAAGTTTTGGGTAAGCTTTCGGTTGGATATCGTGAAAAAATTGTATTGCCATTGCTGACAATACAACAATATGCTTTGCAAAAAATCGAAGAAACCAAAGATGAGGAGCTAAAAATGATTTATGAAAAAATGGTTACTCGTTCTTTGTTTGGTAATATTAATGCCAGCCGAAATTCTGCTTAATAGCCTCAGTTTTTATGAAAATATACGGAGGAGAATTGCTTTAAATTCTCCTCCTTTTTTGTTAGTTAGGGAAAGAGATTTTTCCCATACTTACGCTTGGAACTCCTTTTCTCGTGCCAAAATTAGTTTTTCCACCTACCAATGCTTCATTGGCAAGGGTGGCAAATAATACGGCTTCCTTTGCATCTCCCGAAACGCCCAATTCATCTGTTTTATGAAACGAAAAAGAAGGTAATAATTCTTTCAAGAATTGCATGATAAGTGGATTGTGCATGCCACCACCACTGACGAATATTGTCGTTGCATCTGATTGGAAGGTATGGATGGTTTCGGCAATTGTTTCTGCCGTAAATCTGCATAAAGTTGCTAAGATGTCTTCCATTGATACATTTTCAGTATTGCTCAGCTGTTTGGCATTTTCTAGATATGCCAGATTGAATAGCTCAGGACCAGTTGTTTTGGGTAGTTTTTGTGAGAAAAAAGTATGATTTTTTAATGCACTCAATAATTCTTGATTCACTATTCCACGAGATGCCAAGGCTGCGTCTTTATCGAAGGGTAAGTTGAGGTGGTTTTTTACAAAAGCATCAATGATTGTATTGCCAGGGCCGGTATCAGTTGCAAAAACTTCGTTGGCATCCAAATTTCCCGATAAAAATGTAAAATTTGAAATTCCTCCCATATTCAATAAAATACGACTTTCGCCAAGTTTAGAAAAAATGAGAAAGTCTCCATAAACAGCCAGCGGAGCCCCTTCGCCTCCTGCGGCACAATGTTTTTGTCGGAAATCAGAAATCGTAATAATTCCTGTTTTAACAGCCAGATGGTCTCCATCGCCAATCTGTAAAGTGGCATTCGGAAACTTGTCTAATCCGTGAAGTATTTTAGGGGCATGAAAGACCGTTTGCCCATGGCTTGCAATGACATCAATGGTATTTGCATCTATGTTCCATTTTTCAAGACATTGATTGACTAGGTCGCCGTGTAAGTTACCAATCCATGGATTTAATAGGCAGAGCTGTTGAAAATCGATGTTTTTTTGAGCAAATATTTTTCTAATTTCGTCCTTTACTTGTTCTTCAAATCCTACCGACTCGAAAGCAAGTACTTGTACGTCTGTCTCGCCACCCTCTCCCTTAAATCGGCACAATGCAACGTCTAATCCATCCATCGAAGTGCCAGACATAAGTCCGATAATGAGTCGTTCTTCCTTTTGTGCAATGCGATAAAGCTTGTCGATGTTTTGATTCATTTGGTCTATTTTTTTTACAAATCTAAGCCTAATTTTTTTTTCTCCGACAATTCCCTGCCAAGAAAGCTTTCAATTGACTATTTTTGAAATAATATTATAAAAATCAACCCTAATTTCAATGAAAAAAAGAAATTTAATACCCGTTTTGGGAATACTGATGATTGGTTTTGCTTGTTCGAGAACGGCAATTTATCAGCCCATTGCTCAAAAATATGAGCCAGATTTTAAAATAGACCGTCTTGAAAAAGAAATCAGAAATTACGAGCAAAAAGATTCTGCTATCGGAATCGAAAAGTTGCAGGGAAAAACAATATTCTACGGAAGTTCGAGTATTCGTTTTTGGAAAACCCTAACGGAAGATTTCAGTCCATTGGCGGTTATCAATCACGGATTTGGGGGTTCGACTTTTCCGGAGATGACTTATTATGCCGATAGAATGCTTTTTAAGTATAATCCTAAAAAAATTGTTTTGTATTGCGAAAATGACTTGTTTATGGGCAAGCCTAAAACACCCGAACAAGCCTTTGATGACTTTGCGGCATTGGCCACTCAAATTCAGAATCGTTTGCCTAAAACGAAAGTCTATTATATCTCTATGAAGCCGTCTATTTCTCGAAAAGCAGATTGGGGAAAAGTTCAGAAAATAGACTCCATGATAGTAAATTATATCAAAAAACATAAAAATTTTCAGTTTATAGACATTCGCCCTTCTATGTATAAACCTGATGGCACCGTAAACGGAGCATTTTTTATAGCAGATAGCCTTCACATGACACCCAAAGGCTATGACGCATGGACTAAAGTTGTTCGACCAATTGTACTTAAATAAAATATAACATGACCTTTCATTCGTTCCCATTTATAAGATATTTGCTGTTTTTTATCATAGGTTTGCTTGGATATTGGACGAGCGACTTTTTTCATCAAGGTATTTATGTAGTATTTGTATTGGCGTGTGTATGTCTCACAATAAGCATTTATATTGCCCCAAAATACCTTAGAGGACTGGCATTGTTGTTGGTTTGTGTATCGGCTGGCTGGATATTGGCATTTACCAAAACAGAAAAAAATCAGGAAAATCATTACATCAATCAAGGCGAATTTGATTATTACCAAGCCGTCATTCAGTCCAATCCAGAAGAAAAAAATAAAACCTATAAAGTTGATGCCACAATACGGGCGATTCAGCGTAAACACCAATGGAAAGCAACTACCGGAAAAGTATTGCTGTATTTCAACAAAGAAACAAATGCCAAACCAGTGTATGGAGAGGTATTTTTAATTAAAAATATGCCTAGAGAGGTCGAACCTCCCAAAAATCCCGAAGAGTTTGATTATAAAAAATATTTATCAGAACGAGGGATTTATCGTCATCATTTTCTTTGGGGCAAAGAATCCCTGAAAATCGGGAAGGAAGCCCCTTCCCGATTATTGGAGATTTCATATCGGCTCAATCAATACGCCGACAGCGTTTTCCGTACAAGGTTGGTGGATAAACAAGACTTTGCCGTAGCAAGTGCAATGGTTGTCGGAATCAGAGACGACATCGACTCTGATTTGCTCAATGCCTATTCCGCTTCCGGAGCCATCCACGTGCTTTCGGTATCGGGCATGCACGTGGGAATTTTGTTTTTATTTTTAGGATGGATATTAGGCTGGATTAAAGATAGGGGCAAGTATGGGAAATTTCTTTTTGTCGTCATTGTTATTATCCTTTTGTGGCTGTATGCTATTTTTACGGGTCTATCCTCGACAGTACTTCGGGCAACTGTCATGTTTAGTTTTATTCAGGTGGGTAGTGCATTGAATAGACGGCAAAACATATACAATACCTTGGCTATTTCGGCGTTGTTGTTGCTTTGTATCAATCCTTATTGGTTGTTGGATGTTGGTTTCCAGCTTTCGTATTTGGCAATTATTGGCATTGTTTGGTTGTATCCTTATTTGAATGCTCTCCTTTCGCCAAATAATTTATTGATTCGGACAGTCTGGGAAGGAACTTGTGTCTGTTTGGCGGCACAACTGATGACTTTTCCGCTAAGTCTTTATTATTTTCATCAATTTCCAACGTATTTTATCCTTGCCAACCCCTTTGTTGCGTTTTTTTCATTTGCTGTTTTGCCTGTAGGATTGGCACTACTTTTTATCAATTCTTTGCCTTTTATTGCTCATTTATTAACTTGGATTCTCAAGTATTCTTTGTTAGGATTGAATAAAAGTATATTTTTGATTGAATCTTTGCCTTATTCGGCAATAAAAGGGTTTTCGGTATCTGTTGCTGAACTTTTTTTGATTTACTTGAGTATTGTTTTTTTGATTCTTTTTTTGTTGAAATCGGAAATAAAGTATTTAAAGTGGACTTTTGTGTGGGTAGTTTTAATGTTTGGCATGAATATTTGGGAAGACTTTCTGCAAAGTCGCCAACATACACTTACGTTTCATTTTATTCCTAAAAAATCTGGCATAAGTATCATTGATGGAAAATCGGCAGTCTTTCTTTCCGATAGTTTGTCGGTTAAAAATGATAGATTATATGATTTTCATTTAAAAAACTATTTTGATAAAAAAGGCATTGTGCATAAAAATTTTATTGCTTCCAATCAATTTCAAAACAATCAGGGGATGATGATGTTAGAAACAAATCGGAGTAGAGTTTTGTGGGTACAGAAAAAATTTAAGGGGAAACTAAGGGGGGAGTCTGATTATATTTTAGTGTCGAATAACTCTATTAGAAATCTGTATCCAACTTTGAAAAACTTCCGGACAAAATATATTATTTTAGATGATTCAAACAAACGATACGTGGTCGAATCCTTGAAACATCAAGCCGATAGTTTGTCGATTCCTCTACTTGCATTGTACGAACATGGGGCATTTACCATTGAAAACAAATAAAAATAGAAATGTACAAATTTAATTATTTACACACACTAGCCTTCATCATGGCGGTTCATGGCAGTTATGCTCAAGTCAAAACGCCTTCAGATACACTTCAATTGAGCGAAGTGGTTATTAGAGGCTTTGAAAATGAGAGAAAAATCAGCGAAACTGCGGCATCGGTTGGGTATTTATCTCAAAAGGAGATTCAGAGATTTGAAAATACAACTTTAGTTCCAGTGATGAATACTCTGGCGGGTGTCAGAATGGAGGAACGTTCGCCAGGGAGTTATCGTCTTGCGATTCGGGGGAGTTCTCTGCGTTCTCCATTTGGCGTGAGAAACGTCAAGGTGTATTGGAATGAAATCCCTCTCACAGATGGCAATGGGAATACTTTCTTAAATGCTTTAGATTTGAATACTATCGGAAGTATTGAGGTGTTAAAAGGTCCTGCCGGAAGTATTTATGGTGCTGGCACGGGTGGTGTATTGCTGATGGGTTCAAATAAGGCAATGGCCGATGTGAAATCTTCGGGGATAAGCAATTCTGTGAAGGTGGGAGTAGCCTTTGGTAGTTATGGATTGCAAAATCGAAATATTGTCTGGACAAGTGCTGGGGAGAAAGTCAATACCGCATTGTCTTATACTCACTCGCAACTGGACGGATATCGTCAGAATAGTTCCATGCAAAAAGATGTACTCAATTGGAGGGCAAGCTATTTTGTATCGTCTTTCCGAACAATCAACGTTAGTACTTTATATTCCGATTTACATTATCAAACTCCGGGAGGCCTAAATCAAGCACAATTTGACAAAGACCCTAGTTTGGCAAGACAAGCAACGGCTACATTGAGAAGTGCCTTGCAGCAAAAAGCCGGGATTTACCAAAAATTGTTCAATCTAGGCTTGTCGCAAGAATACAGAATCAATAGCCAATGGTCTAATGTGACGAGTATTTATGGCACGATATCAAATTTGAGAAACCCGTTTATTACCAATTATGAAATTCGAGATGAACAGACATTGGGAGGAAGAAGTAGAATGAACTACGATTTCAGTCTTGGAAACCTAAAAAGTCGATGGGTGAGTGGTTTAGAATGGCAAAAATCGGCATGGGTAATCCGAAATTTTGGCAATAATCTTGGAAAAATTGATACATTACAGAGCAACGATAATGTAGAGGCATGGAATTATTTTGCTTTTACCCAACTAGAAACAGAGCTACCTCGACATTTTATTCTTACGGTAGGGGGGAGTTATAATCGATTCAAATATGATTTTGTTCGATTGTCTGATGCCCCTAAAATAAAAGAAATTTCGTCTTTATTGCCAGCAGCTTTTCTTCCGAGAATTGCCCTATTGAAAAAATTTGATAAGCTATCTATTTTTGGGAGTATCAGCAACGGATTTTCTCCACCAACCGTAAGCGAATTTATAAGTGGCTATCAGGGGGCTAATTTTATGCCAACATTAATACCCGAAAAAGGTCAAAATTATGAACTAGGCATCCGGGGAAATGTATGGAAGAAGAAGATTAACTTTGATTTCACTGCTTATAGTTTTCACCTAAAAAATACGATTGTTCGTCGTACAGACGAAGCAGGAAGAGAGATTTTTACCAATCAAGGAAGAACGCTACAAAAGGGCTTGGAGCTAGCACTGAATTACATCGTTGTGGCAAATGAACAAGGATTCATTCAAGATTTGAGAGTTTTTGGAGCTTATACCTTAGCAAATTTTAAATTCGTGGACTATTTACAATTGAAAAATGATTATTCTGGAAATAAATTAACAGGAGTCCCGCCGAATACCTTTGTTGGCGGCATCGACATGCGTTCTAGGATTGGGTTTTACTTAAATTCTACGTTCAATTTTACAGACAAAATACCATTGAACGATGCGAATACAGTTTATGCGAAGAGTTATCGTTTGCTTATCGGGAAGATAGGTTACAGAAAAGTTTTTAATAAAATAGTGCTTGATGCATATATTTTGGGAGATAATTTATTGAATGAAAAATATAGCTTGGGCAACGACATCAATGCTTTAGGAAATAGATTTTTCAATGCCGCAGCTCCAAGAAATTGGCAAACAGGTGTAAGTATTCAGTTGAATTTGTAGAAGAGGGGGGAATGTTTCCCCTCTTCTATCATTTATTATATGATTCGATTATTTTCCACAATCTGAAGCAATATACATTTCTAAAAGCTTTTTATTTAGTTTATTTAGAGTGTCGAAGGATTTAAATTGTTTCGTTTCAATAAAATTGGTCATTGTAGGACAATCTACGAAATATTCTTTTAAAGAGGTCATCGGAGTGACTAAACTAATTTTTAGAGGGTCTTCGTCCGACATTCGTTTGATAAAAGTGGTAGAGCTTTTTGGGAAAGATTCCTCATAAAGTCCAATTTTTGCATTTCCGCCAATTTTTCTAGCAAGTATGTATCTCTTGTTAGTTTCGAAAAAATTCCCTACTTTCATAACATTAAATTCTTGACCAGCTCCATTCTTTATCCAAATAAAATCAGATAAATCTTTTTTAATTGGTTTTTTCTCATTCGGAACGGTAATATGTACTCTAATATCAGATGTAAAGACACCTATAATTTTGCAGGGCTACTTTCTTCTTTTGTTCTGAAATTTATTTTAATAGGGTCTTCTAATATAATCCTGAAAATACCATCGTAAGTAACCCCTTTCTGATCCATACCAGAGCCACTAAATTCCATGTACTCGAATATATTGTTTGCTTGTTGATTAGAATCAAAATTTGGATTCTCTTCGATTGGAGAAATACTACCCAGTTCCTTCACAGTTTCTTGAGTATCTTTGACAGATTTAATAATTTTTTCCAAATTTTTTACATAGTCAATTTCATAGAAACTTTTTCTGTTGTATTCTTTGAGGAGAGGCATTAATTTTTCTGCTTCGTCAATTTTACCAATCAATACATATCCTAATGCAGTATTGTAGTATGATATAAAATTAATATCTTTTTTATCGGAATCATCTTTGGTATTATAATTTAATAAACCTTTCCAATATTCAATGGCTGGAGTAAAGGCATTTTCCCTTTCAGCGTGATTCATCCCCGAAATATTTAGAAAAATAGCTGTCGATAAGTTTACGTCTGTCAGGTCAGAGTTTTTAGGAAGTTTAGCCAATTGCATTGAGTTGGCTAATATAGTTGGTTGCCATAGATAGTATTTGTTAAAATCTGAAATCAAATTATTGAAATGATGAATAATTGCCCATATGGCAGTAGAGCCCATTTTAGTTTCTGCATCATCTAAGAATAAATTACTTCTTGGAGTCAGGTAACGTGAATATATGAGATTTCGTTCGTTATCAAAAATCTGTACATTTGCCTCAAACCCAAAAATATGAGCAGGAAGTTTATTTTCTACCCGACTTTCTATGTATTTGAATTTTGTGATATTGTACTCGATTTGTAAGTCTGGTTGTTCTAAAGAATATTGCAATCCCGCAATCGATTTATTGAAATACTTCGGATAATTTTCTATATTTTCACCATTTTTACTTAAAAATCCGCTTAAATCTGAGGTGAAATTGAATTTTAATGAAAACCTTTTGGCATTCATATATTTATCAATAATAGGAGCAATAGGGCCAGAGGTAATGAAATCCGCCGAAGCTTGTCTTTTTTGAGCAAAAAGCGTTGTTGTTGAAAGCAATAAGAATAAGATTATTTTTTTCATTTTGGGAATAGTTTAAAATTAATTTAAAGGAATATTATGACGAGAACTAACATTAGCCTTGCTCATTGATTTTTTCAAAATAGTTGCCATTTTGATAAAATTTTCACCATCTTCGACATCAAAGTCATTTTTAATAAGCCCTTCTGCCTCTTCTATACACTTTTCTGGAAGGTCTAAATAATAGTACATTTTAGCCAAATTGTAATAAGCAGAATATCTCATCTTTTTATCACCTTTACTATCTGAGTTATATTTTTGCTTTAACGAATGCATGTAATCAATGAGTGGTTGAAGATTCGATCTTAGCTCATCGATGGGAACGTTGCTTTTCATAGTTGTGAAAAGCATTTTTACGGCTTGAATAGCCTCTTGTTGGGTAGCATATTCTGGGTGACTTTTAGAATCTAGAATCCAAAGGAATTCGCCGTGACTTTCAGGGGAAAATCCATAGAGTGTATTAATTCTTTTGTTGACAATATTAATAGACTCATTACTAAAACTTCTCAAGGTTTCTTGAAAAAAAACATTTGAATTTTTAGTAAAGTTTTCTTCTGCAGCTTTGTAACTTGAAAAATTAGGCGATACGAATTCATATTCTCTCGTAAGTGTACCAGATAATACCCCGTTGCTGAGAGGGGCAGAGGTAGGAGCAGTAGTTGAAACATTGGCTAAGAAGCGATTGTTTGCTTTTGCTTCTTCTCTTTTCTTCGCTGCTTCTATTTCTTCTTTTGTGGGAGGTGGAGGGGTATATGGCCCATTAATTACAAAACGCCCGACACCTTGGTAATTTGCTTTAGCTCTATAAGTATAGTTTCTACTAGTTACTTTTCCATCTTTATCTTTGGTTGTTTCGACGAATTCTTCGATTTTCATTCCTCTAAACAGAAAATCACTTAAGCTTAATTCAACACCAACTTTTGGATTTTGCTCTACTTTTTTCCAACCATAAATATGTATTTTATCATACAAAGAAGCTTCTGAGATAAAGTTAGACTGGATGATACCACCAGCGATAGCTTTTACCCCATAGGTTCTTTCTTCAAATATTGTAGGTTCACTTGGTAAGTCTTGATACTCAGTTACAAAAGAGAAGCGATCTAAATCAACTTTTTGTGCGTACGAACGTGACAACAACAGGGCGAGCCCTACGATGAGATAGTGTTTTTTCATTAGTTAAATTATTTATTTTTAGAAACAAAGTTTTAATACAAAAGAGAATCTCTCTCTTTTCAGCAAATTAAAGCCAAATTATAAACTTAAACAATAGCAAAATTCAAAATAAAACAAAATAAAAAATTCAATCGTAGAAATGATGATAAATTTCTCCTAATTAATGTAAGTTGCGTAAAGCCTACAAATGTCTATCTAGGCAATACATGATAATAAAAATCAATATTTTGAGTAAAAATCCTTTTGCAGTTAC
>JACCDQ010207948.1_pt1 | contig 17249 bp, 14 predicted proteins | sample 7446031 | NCBI WGS metagenome assembly JACCDQ01 (sample SAMN15323442, study PRJNA562643) | freshwater metagenome | isolation source: river surface water | place: USA:Blue River Watershed | collected 2017-08-17
CAAAGCCATCTTCAGAGCCATCGTTTGCTTCTTTGAATCGGAGCAACGCCTCTTTGCGTTCCGCCGATTTGATTTGCTCAAAAAATGGACGAACTTCCTTCAATACGTCTTCTGTTTTCCGGAAAATACCCGCAGAAGGCTGCTCTTTGACATCGGCTAAGAGTTTTTGAAGTAACTCAACGAAGTCTTTTTTCTGGAAAGTAGAATAATCAACCGTTTGAACGTCAGTTGCATCAGTGTCGGCCTCCTCTGCTAATGCTAGAACTTGAGCGGTTGTTGCATCAATTTCTTCCTGCGGGTTACCGCCCTGCTGCTCCTTAATTTCTTTTGCTTCTTCGTTAATCATGCGTTTCTTTTTACAGTTCTCACGTCTAAAAGTAAGTAGTTTTCCATTATCTCAAGCTACTTTTAGTCAAATCCTGTATGATAAATTTATAGTATACAAACCTTAAACAGGTTGATTAGAAAAAGATAAATACCTAATTTAATGCCAAAACCCTAGGGGCAACGGTGTCAATGGTTTATCTGAATCTAAGTCTTCCTTTCAGACATTTCAATTTTAGTACAAAAATAGAAAAAATAGTTACAGTATAAACGGATGTTTTTTTTTTCGTGCTTAAATACAAGGATATTTTCTATTTTTACTAAAAAAGCGTCTTATAAATGGATGTTTAAGCTGATGGTCGGCTTAGAATACGCCATTCTTTCGGATAATAATTATTGATTCGGTTGGGTAAAACTTTGGCCCATCCCAAAGCAAAATCTTTGTAGCTCACTACTTGCCAGCCTTGGGTAGGGCTTGCTACCATAAAATCGTCCCGACGTAAATACGCCAAGGCTTCTTCGTAATCGACGTTCAAACGGGGTACGTTATCAGACAAGACCCCAGAAAGAGCCAATTCGTGTTCGGGGACTAACGTTTTTCCTGCCAATTTTCCCAACATAACACCCGCTTTTTTCAAGTACAGGTTTTTTTGTAACAAATGTAAGTCCTTCTCATGCGTAGGATTGTAGAGAAAATAGTCGCCATTTTTTTCAAACCAAGCGTAGTCCGATAGGTTTTCAACAACACTTCCGAAGGCACTGCTTTCCTCTCTGAATGTTTTGGTTTTCTGTATTTTTACCCTAGGATAATTGATGTACTTTGCTGGACGATTATTTTTCTGGAAAACTGCTACAAAAAAGCCCTCGCCTTGTACTTTATCAGGAAAAAAGCGATAGCCATAAGCTCCTTTTTCCGACTCACAAGCCACAATACCCCAATCACTCAAAGGAATATTGCCATAACGGGCTAAGTTGAGGCTACTGGCACCAAGCTGCGTCGTAACCCAGTCGAGCATATCTTCGTTTTCTGCTTTAGAATAAGAACACGTCGAATAAATGAGCGTACCTCCTTCTTTGAGGGCATCCCAAGCATCGGCCAAAATGCGTTGTTGGCGTTGGTAGCATAAAGTAACGTTTTCGGGCGACCACTCTGCTATGGCTTCGGGGTCACGCCGAAACAAACCCGAGCCCGAACAAGGGGCATCTACAAGCATCACGTCAAAATATCCCGCCAATCTTGTAAAATCGCTGGGGTCATTGTTGGTTACGACGGTATTGGTACAGCCCCATTTACTAAGATTTTCGACCAACACTGCCGCCCGACTTTTGATAACCTCATTGCTTACCAAAAGCGATGCAGGATTTAGCAAACTAGCAACCAAGGTGCTTTTGCCTCCGGGTGCTGCACACAAATCAAGTACATTGAGGGCTTGGTTGGCATCAAAAAGTTGCTCGAAAATAAGTGCCAAAAACATCGAACTGGCTTCTTGTACATAATACGCTCCTGCATGAAAAAGTGGGTCGAATGTAAAAGAAGGACGTTCTGCCAAATAATATCCCGTTTTGCACCAAGGAACAGGCGTTGCTAAAGGCAAATGAGCGGGAAAAGTTGATGTTTTGAACGGATTGAGTCGGATAGACGTAGGTGCTTGGGCTTGCTGATGCACTTGTACAAATGAATCGAGTTGAAAGCCTTGTACTGTATGTAAAGAATCTAAGAGAGCTTGCGGTAAATTCATGAAAAAAAGAGAATACTGAATACAAAAACAAAGATAAGGGAGGAATGGCTTTTCACAAGAAAAACTACCAAAGGAAAACATTGATAGTACGGATACACAAATACTTTTCAAATTTAATTATCTGTTAATGCTTTCTTGGTACTTTTGCAAATTATTGCCAGTCCGAACGGCTAGGCAATTTGTTTCATCAAACCAAAAGCATTGCAATGATTGATTTTTCAAAGATTCCTTCGCCATGTTATGTGCTGGAAGACAGGTTATTACGCAAGAATTTATCCCTTTTACAATACGTCCAACAACAAGCTGGTATCGAAATCATTTGTGCTTTAAAAGGCTTTTCGATGTTCAGCACTTTTCCGATGGTTCGGCAATATTTGGCTGGTGCTACGGCGAGTTCGCTCAACGAAGCTCGTTTATGTTTTGAAGAAATGCAATCGAAAGCCCACGTGTATGCACCTGCTTATTTGGCCAGTGAATTTGACGAACTTACAGGTTATGCCAGTCACATTACTTTCAATTCGCTGAATCAATACCAACAATTTGCCGAAAAAGCCATTGCTAAGGGCATCAGTTGTGGCTTGCGTATCAATCCGCAGTATTCAGAAGTGGAAACCGATATGTACAATCCTTGTATTGCAGGTTCTCGTTTGGGCATTACACGCAATCAGCTAGGCGATACCTTGCCTGAAGGCATCGAAGGACTGCATTCGCATACCCTTTGCGAAAACGATTCCTATACGCTCGAACGCACCTTGAATGCCATCATAGAGCGTTTTGGCGATTTATTGCAACAAGCCAAGTGGTTGAATTTGGGGGGCGGGCACCTCATTACTCGTGAAGATTATGAGCCAGCACACTTGATTAGTGTGTTGAAAAACCTAAAAGCACGCTTTCCTCATCTTAAAGTAATATTAGAACCAGGCTCGGCGGTTGGTTGGAAGACGGGGTATTTGACTTCTACAGTGCTTGACATCATCGATTCTCAGGGAATCAATGTAGCCATTTTGGATGTTAGTTTTGCGGCACACATGCCCGACACCCTCGAAATGCCTTACAAGCCTCGTATTTTGGGAGCATACCAAGAACCTGTCGAAGGCAAATACACTTATCGCTTTGGAGGCATGACTTGCCTAGCTGGCGATTATTATGGCGATTACTCGTTCGATGAGCCACTCAAGATTGGTGATAGCATTGTTTTTGATGATATGATTCATTACACCATGGTCAAAACCACTACATTCAATGGCGTAAACTTGCCATCTATTGGTATTTGGCGAGAAAACGACACCTTCGATTTGGTAAAAACGTTTGGTTATGAGTCATTTAAAGACCGTTTGAGCTAAAATTTTAGTCTATTTTTACCCTAAAAACAAAAGGGGCTGTAAAATCTTACAGCCCCTTTTTATTCCTTTTTGATGCTTACTGCTGGAGGAAATCACCTGATTCTATCACAGGAACACCTTCTACCAAGCGGTTATATACATAGCCATACGATTGATAAGTTGTACCATCAACGCTCACTTCGATTTCTTTTCTCAAGAAAACACTATCGTCTTCATTTTCAGGATAATACTCTTCATATTCATCCAAAATTTTCACAAGACGCAAAGGATTGGTAAGTTTATAAAGTTCACCTAAAACCTTATCCGCTTCATCTTCCGAAGATACAATACCGGGGTATTCGCCCAAATTGTACATTTTACCTTGGTAAGTAGCCATACCGATAAACTCGGCATTGCGAGCGATTAGCTTGTGTAATTCGTTGCCATAGCCTTTACGCAATGTACCATATACAAACAAATATTCGTCTTTGTCTGGCTCTGGCAATTTAGCCTCCTCAACCGACAAAACTAAATCTTCTTGTTCTACTACCGTTCCTTCTGTTAGTACAATACGAGAAACAACCCCTTCAAATGGCGAAGATACAATAGACTCCATTTTCATGGCTTCAATCACGTACAAAGGAGCATTTTTCTTCACTTCGTCGCCCGGTTTTACCAAGATACGACTCAAACGACCTTGCAAAGGAGCACCAATATCGCCTTTGGCAGTAGCTTTTAGGTGTTGTGGACGCTCAACTTTGATAGTTCTGTCAAGGATTTTGATACGACGAGCCTGACCGTTTAGTTCAAAAGTTACTGTACGCAAGCCTGATTCGTCAGGTTTTGAAACATACAAGAACTTCACGATAATCGTTTTTCCTTCGTCTATCGTAATCATCAATTCTTCGTCTTGTTTCAAGCCATAGAAGAAAGCTGTGGTAGGAATTACCGACACATCGCCGTAAAGTTGTTGTGCTTTGTAGTAATCTTCATAAACTTTTGGATACATTTTATACGACAAGTAATCCAAAAATCCTTCTTCATGCTCAGGGAATTTTGCCGCAAATACTGCATAATCTTCGTCAAAATCAATCGGAGGAATAGAGTCATTCGGACGAGAAACAAGCGGTTGTTCGCCTTTCAAAACCAGTTCTTGCAATTGTTTCGGGAAGCCTCCATAAGGTTGACCAAGCCCACCTTTAAAGAAATCTTTGACCGATTCTGGGAATGAAAGCGTAGCCCCTTTGGCATATACATCTTCGGCGGTAAGGCTATTGGCAGTCATGAAAATCGCCATGTCGCCCACTACTTTAGAAGAAGGTGTTACTTTAACGATGTCGCCAAACAATTTGTTGGCTTCAACGTAGTTGTGTTTCATCACCTCAAATTTATCGCCTACACCCAAGGCAATGGCTTGTCCACGCAAGTTGGTGTATTGTCCGCCCGGAATCTCATTGTCATAAACTTCGGCAGTACCTGCTTTCAATTCAGATTCAAACGGATAATAAATTTGACGAATATCTTCCCAATAATTAGAATATTTGTTCAAGGTAGGCAAACTGATAGGACACTCACGCTCGTTTCCTTGCATCATGGCCACCACAGAGTTGAAGTTTGGTTGAGCCGTAAGACCAGACATTGAGCCCAACGAACAGTCAACCACATCGACACCTGCTTCGATGGCTTTCAGATACGTAGCTGCTTGGATAGATGCTGTATCGTGCGTATGCAAATGCACAGGAATAGACAGGGCTTGTTTCAATTCTGTCACCAAGGTTTGGGCTTGGTAAGGTCTGAGCAAACCAGCCATATCTTTGATACAGAGAATATGCGCACCTTCGTCTTCCAACTGGCGAGCCATGTCGAGGTAATATTGCAGGGTATATTTTTCGTTATTGAAAATATCGCCCGTATAGCAAATAGCGGCTTCGGCAATTGAATTTGTTCTTTCACGAACGGCTTTGATAGATACCTTCATGGCTTCAACCCAGTTGAGTGAGTCGAAAATACGGAATACATCAATACCACTGGCAGCCGATTTTTCTACAAATTTCTCAATTAAGTTATCAGGATAAGCCGAATAACCTACCGCATTAGAACCACGGAAGAGCATTTGCAACAACATATTAGGCATCGCTTCACGGAAAGCCTCCAAGCGTTTCCAAGGCGATTCGTTCAAGAAACGCATCGAAACGTCGAAAGTAGCACCGCCCCATACTTCCATTGAGAATAATTCAGGGAAGTTTTTGGCAAAACCTTCGGCTACAGCCAACATATCACGGGTACGTACACGAGTCGCCAGCAACGATTGGTGTCCATCTCTAAACGTCGTATCAGTATAAAGAATTTGCTTTTGGTCTTTTACCCATTGAGCAAATTTATCAGCACCCATCGAGTCTAAACGCTGTTTGTTACCAGCAGGGTATTCGCTGTATTTGTCGAAAGCTGGCACAACAGGCGTGCGGAAAGTTCTTTCGTTCTTTACCTTCACATCTGGATTGCCATTGACAATCACTTCGCCCAAATAACGCAAAGCCTTCGTAGAGCGGTCACGGGTAGGGGTGAAATTGAATAGCTCAGGGTGTGAGTCGATAAATTGAACAACGCATTTACCTTCCTGGAAAACAGGGTGTTGGATTACATTTCGTAAGAAAGGAATATTGGTTTTCACCCCACGAATACGGAACTCAGTTAAGGCACGTAACAACCTTTCAGAAGCCCCTTTCAAGGTTCTTCCTTTGGCAGAAACCTTCACCAACATCGAGTCGAAATAAGGTGAAATTTTTACTCCAGGGTAAGACGAGCCTTCATCTAAACGAATCCCAAAACCTGCGGCATTACGATAAGCGATGATTGTTCCGAAATCAGGCTTAAAGCCATTGGCAGGGTCTTCGGTTGTAATACGACATTGAATAGCATAGCCTCTCAATGGAATATCTTCTTGGCGAAGAATATAGATATTAGGGTCTGAAAGCTTGTAGTTTTGAGCAATTAAGATTTGAGTCCTAACAATATCAACTCCTGTAACTTCCTCTGTAATAGTATGTTCTACCTGTACACGAGGGTTTACTTCGATAAAATAGACATTTTCATCTCTATCAACCAAAAACTCAACCGTACCAGCATTGTAGTAGTTTACGGCTTTACCGATAGCCAAGGCATATTGATAAAGCTTTTGTTTGGTTTCTTCTTTTAATCCAAAAGAAGGAGCAACTTCTACCACTTTTTGGAAACGACGTTGTACCGAGCAATCTCTTTCGTACAAATGTACCAAATTGCCGTGTTGGTCGCCTAAAAGCTGCACTTCGATGTGCTTGGGTTGGTCGATGAATTTCTCAATAAAGATAGTATCGTCGCCGAAGGCATTTTTTGCTTCGTTTTTCGCTTCGCTGAAAGCTTTTTCCAAAGCTTCTTCTTCACGCACAACACGCATCCCACGGCCACCACCACCAGCAGCAGCTTTCACCATCACAGGAAAGCCAATTCTTTTGGCTTCGGACAATGCAATAGAAAAATTGACGAGGTTTTCTTTCGAGTCCTCAATCATGGGGACTTGGGCTTTGCGGGCAGCATCTTTGGCAGCTACTTTATCGCCCAAAGCATCCATCGCTTCTGGCGAAGGCCCAACAAACTTGATGCCTTCTTCTCTACAACGACGTGCTAACGTTACGTTTTCTGACAAGAAGCCGTAGCCTGGATGGATGGCATCGATGCTCTTGTCTTTACAAAGCTTTATCAATCCTTCGATGTCGAGGTAAGGCTTCAACGGCTCATCATCCCTTCCAATTTGATAGGCTTCATCTGCTTTGTAACGATGCAGTGAGTAGCGATCTTCAAATGTGTAAACGGCAACCGTTCGTATGCCCAATTCAGAGGCAGCACGCATGATACGAATTGCAATTTCGCCACGGTTGGCGACAAGCAAGCTTTTAATCGTTTGGACGTATGGTTGTGGCATTTTTTGAGTTTGTCAGTTTGGAGTTAAGAACTGCCAAGTACAAAAACTTTCATGGATGATTTCTGCCCAAAAGCAGAGCTTGCACATGAATGATTTATTCCTTGGATTACTATTTATACCGAATAAATACTTGTTAATTCATACAAAAATCAAAAATAAATTGGGTATTTAACCAAACTTTCACAAGAAAATTTGGCACATATTAGAAAGATGCAATTTTGTTAGGGTTAGATACAATAAGCAATAGTTAGCATAACAAATATTTACAAACCTTGCGCTCTTTCTTTCCAATGCCATTGCCATGTTTCGCTCTTAAAATTTGTCAAAATACCGACTTTTCTTTGCAACCACTGTGCATTTTCCTGCATCTTATGGATTAAAATAATCTCTTTAACTACGTATCCACTTTTATGCAACACAAAACGCAATCTCAAAGAATTTTATTGGTTGACGGCCTCAGAGGTATAGCCTTGTTAGGCATTATCATTGCTCATACCTTGGGCTGGTTTATCGCAGGCTTTATTCCCGAAAAAATTTGGCAAGTATATGCTCAAGATGTGCCTAGCACGGTTGTGAGCTATTTTGATGGCATTTTTATTTCAGGAAAATTTTTTACTTTTTTTTCATTCCTTTTTGGATTAAGTTTTTCCTTACAATTTAGTCAAAGAAAAGCAGACGATGCCTATTTTTCCTTGCGTTTTTTATGGCGATTAGTTATTTTATTTTTGATTGGCTTTGTGCATCATTTGCATTGGCGAGGCGATATTTTGGGCATTTATGCGTTCTTAGGTGTTTTTTTACTCTTGATAAATGCCCTAAACAACCAATGGGTGAGTATTTTGGCTATGGCACTGATGCTCAATACACCCATTTTATGCAGAAATCTATACGCCTTATACCAGCCACAAGTTTCTACGGCATCGCAAATAAGCAACGATGCCAACAACGACACCAAAGCACAAGAAAAAAACTTTTATACGCTCAAACAGGGTTCTTACACCGCTATTATCCAACAAAACTTTAAAGACTTCGCTTTTAAAGCTGATTTTCAATGGAATTCTGGACGTATTTTTGTTACGCTAGGTTTCTTTTTGTTGGGTTTGTTGGCAGGACGACGCAAGATTTTTGAACAATTTGAGACGTTTAAGCCGCTGTTCAAAAAAGGATTTTGGCTTGTTTTTACCATCAATTTAAGCATTATTATGCTCTTTTTTAGCATTCAGGCACTTGTTCCACAAGACCAACTACCTCGTTGGTTTCCAGCTTTTGGCGAACTCCTCTTTTCCCTCCACACCGTTTGTATGACCCTGATGTACATTGTGGGTTTTGCCTTGTTGCTTTATCAAGCACGTTGGGCGAGGCTCTTGCGTAGCTTGTCGTATATCGGCAAAATGGCCCTGACCAATTATTTGTTGCAAAGTGCTATAGGTATCGGTATTTTTTATGGAATAGGCTTAGGACTCGCCGGTGACTTTAGCCCTGCGTGGTGTTTGGTACTGGCGATTGTGCTTTTTATGGGTCAAATCTTACTGAGTAAATGGTGGCTACAGCACTTTTATTATGGGCCAGTAGAATGGCTTTGGCGTTCGGCAACGTATTTTTCTTGGCAAAAAATGCGTCGATAACACAGAGGTTTTGTTGAGTAAAATGCAGGGAAAAGAATTTAAGGTTTTAAATTCCCTATCTTTTCTGTAAACTTGCAAGAATTTATTAAATCCGATATTTCTGTTGTACCAACAACAGCGTTTTAGGAACATTCTCATGGAAAACACAAAACCCATCATAGGTATTACGCTAGGCGATTACAACGGCATTGGCCCAGAAGTAATTCTAAAAGCCTTGTCAAGCAACCGTATTCTCAAAATCTGTACGCCTGTTATTTATGGTTCGCAACGAGTGTTGAGCTATTATCGTAAGTTACTCGAATTAAAAGATTGGACGCTCCATAGCATACAGCACGTACAACAAATCAATCCTAAAGTAACCAATGTGATTACTTGTTGGGACGACAAACAAACCGATGTAGAGCCAGGCAAAGTTACGCCAGAAGCAGGTGCAGCAGCGTTGGCGTGTTTACAACGAGCTACCCAAGACCTCAAAGAAGGGTTGATTGAAGCCATCGTTACCGCTCCTATCAATAAGTATAATATTCAGTCGGAGGAGTTTAAATTTCCGGGGCATACCGAATATTTTACTAATGCTTTCGATGCCAAAGATTCCTTGATGTTTTTGGTAGCCGAACAATTGCGGGTTGGCGTTGTAACGGGACACATTCCTTTGGGGAGAGTTCGCTCGCAAGTAACGCAAGAAAGAATTAGCCAAAAACTAAACTTGATGTTCCAGTCGCTTACACAAGATTTTGGTTTACAAAAACCTCGCATTGCGGTGTTAGGGCTCAACCCACACGCAGGCGAAGATGGGCTATTGGGCAGCGAAGAAAAGGATGTCATTGCACCCGTATTGGAGCAATTTAAACAAAAAGGCAATTTGGTCTTTGGGCCTTTTCCTTCGGATGGTTTCTTTGGCAAATTACAGCACAGGCATTTCGATGCGGTATTGGCGATGTATCACGACCAAGGCTTGATTCCGTTCAAATACATTGCTTTTGAAAATGGCGTAAACTTTACGGCAGGCTTGCCAATGATTCGTACTTCGCCCGACCATGGTACGGCTTACGATATTGCAGGAAAGAACCTCGCAAGCGAAACTTCGATGCTTCAAGCCATCTTTACGGCATTAGATGTAATTAAAAATAGAAAAGAATCTTTGGTAGAAGTACAAGAAAAGTAAAACTTTTTCTTACTTTTGAAACATGATTATTTACCCATTAACGTTGTGTTAGTGGGTATTTTTTTACAAATCCAATCTATATAATGATAGTGCGGATAAACTATCCAATTAAAAACCCCAAACTTAATCCAATTACAAAACATGTTGACCGAACAAACATCTCGTCGTGATTTTCTAAGAGCAGGACTCTTAACGGCTGCTGGCACTGCCCTTCTTTCAAATGAGCTTTTGGCTGGCCCTAAAAAGAAACCAAGCAAAAGTCATATTGGTGTACAATTGTGGTCGGTTCGTACCGATGTACAAAAAGACCCTAAAGCAGCGTTGGCTCAACTTGCCAAAATGGGATACAAAAATGTAGAAGGATTTGGCTACGCCAATGGTAAATTCTTTGGCTTGTCGGCAACAGAATACGCTCAGGTGTTGGCAGACAACGGCTTGCAAATGCCTTCGGCACACAATATGCTTACGTCTAAAGATTATACCAACGGACAATTCTCTGACAGTTGGAAACAAATGATTGACGATGCCGTGAAGGTAGGACAAAAGTATTCGATTGTGCCTTATATGCTCGACTTCGACCGTCCGCAGGGTAAATTGATGGCTGATATTTTCAACAAAGCCGCCGAACATTGCAAAAGCGTAGGCTTAAAATTTGGCTACCACAACCACGATTTTGAATTTAAGAGCTATGATGGCGTAACGTTATACAAAACCTTGCTCGACAATACAGAGAAAAATATCATTTTTGAAATGGACTTGTATTGGGCAGTAGTAGCAGGACAAAAACCAGCCGAATGGTTCAATAATTACAAAGGAAGATTTACACACGTTCACGTAAAAGACCATGACCCTGCCAAAAATGTAAGTGTAGAAGTAGGCGAAGGCGACATCAATTTCCAAGAAATTTTCAACAAAAAAGAGGTAGGCGGCATCAAATATTTTATCGTAGAACTCGAAGCTTACAAACGCACACCAATGGAAGGCGTTGAAATTAGTTTGAACAATTTGAAAAAATTGAAATTCTAAGCCACACTTCCAGAAGTATCTTTGTTAAGCAAAAAATATTTTCTTTCCCCAAGAACCTGCCGTAACTTTGGCAGGTTCTTTTTTTTCGGTAAAACTTTACTTTATTACTAGATGTTATACCAAACAAAGTCGCTTGACTTACTTTGCTTATTCATCTGAATTGACATGACAAAAAAACGTGTTTTAATTGCCGACGAAATGCACCCCAGTATCATGCCTTTATTGGCACAATTGCATTTCGAGGTAGATTACCAACCCCACATACAACGAGCCGAACTGATGGCCATTTTACCGCAATACGACGGGCTTATTATTCGTAGTAAAACCAAAATAGATACCGAAGCTTTGGCATCGGTCGAAAAATTGCAGTTTATCGCCCGTGCTGGTGCAGGCCTCGATTTGATTGATATAGATGCCGCTAAAGCGAAAGGAATCAATATTTTTGCCGCCAACGAAGGCAACCGTGATGCCGTTGCCGAACACGTATTGGGTATGATTTTATGCCTTTTTAATAAAATTAATACGGCAGACAGAGAAGTACGCCAAAAGCTATGGAAACGAGAAGCCAACCGTGGCATCGAACTCATGGGCATGACAGTCGGACTCATTGGCTATGGCAACATGGGACAAGCGGTAGCCAAGCGTTTGAGTGGTTTTGGTGTAAAAGTACTCGCTTATGATAAGTACAAAACCAACTTTAGCGATGCTTACGCCCAAGAATCTAGCATGGAAACAATCGCCCAAGAAGCAGACATTTTGAGTTTGCACATTCCGCTTACGAGCGAAACCAAGCAGATGGTCAATGAGCAGTATTTTGAACAATTCAAGAAAAATATCTTTTTTATCAACACCGCCAGAGGCGAAATTGCATCGGTAGAAGCGATTGTAACGGCATTGCAACGAGGGAAATTACGAGGGGCTTGTTTGGATGTTTTAGAAAATGAAAAAATGCAAAAGCTAACACCCGCACAAGAACGAGCTTATGATACGCTTTTTGAAATGCCCCATGTATTGCTTACGCCACACGTAGCTGGCTGGACATTTGAGAGTTACGAGAAAATAAATCAGGTGTTGTTTGAGAAAATAAAGGCTTTGTAAGTTATATAAGGACTGTACGAAAGATGGAAAAAAGGATTAAAAATACTTCTTAGCCATGCTGAAATCTTCCAGCTTTCGTACAGTACTGTTTTTACTTTTATTGCATTTCTTCCTTCAAAAGCTGAATGTCTTCTATCAAATGCGTTATATCGCTGGGCAATGTACCGTTATAAATGCCTCTAATCCGAAATTGGGCATCGACCAGTATAAAGTTTTCGGTATGCAAAAAGGCATTTTCATTTTGTTGAACGCCCAAGTTTTCATCAGCAAAATACGATTGGCGAGCCAAAGTATAAATCTGTTTTTTATCGCCCGTAAGCAAATGCCACTGCGAAGCGTTTATGTGATGCACTTGGGCATAACGCTTCAATACGCTTACGCTATCTTTGAGGGGCATTACACTAAATGATACAAGCTGTAGCGTAGTATCGTGGGCAAAAGCTTTGGCTACCAGTTGCATATTTTCCATGAGTTTAGGGCATAGACTTGGACAAATGGTAAAAAAGAAATTGGCTACATGAATTTTTCCTGCCAATTCTTTTGTGCCAAATGCTTTTGCCTCTTGGCTTTGAAAGCTAAAGGGTGCAATCCGGTGTCGAATGCTATCGGCACGCCAATGAGGCGTAAAGTCGGGCGTATCGTAAAAAGGAATTTTTTGCGAAGAAGTTTGACAGCCCCCAATACTCCACAAAGCGACAAATGTTAATGCTAGGTATTTCATCGAATATCTGTGATTTGCGTTTCGTTTCCTCCCATACAGCCTTTTGCCCCTAATAGACCAAAACGCCTGCCTGCTCTAATTTCGTAGTTTGCTCTAATTTTACCGTTTTCAAACCACATTTGTTGTAAGCCTTCGGGTTGCCCTTGTGCATTGTAGGTACTCAAACTGAGCAATTGCCCACTGGCATACCACTCTTTATGCGTGCCAACAGGCGTACCGTTATCAAAGGTATAATCAAATTTTTGTTGGCCATTTTCCCACCAAGCTTGGTGCTGTCCTTCTTTTTCGTTAGACAGGTAAAAGCGTTTTTCTGCCAATTGACCATTGGCATACCATCGTTCTAGGAAACCCTGCCGTAAGCCATTTTCAAAAGAACCTTGTTCGAGGCGTTGCTGTTGGGCGTTGTATCTGCACACAACGCCCGAAAAAAGTTGTTTACGATAATAAAGCGTGTCGTGTTGCCAGGCAAAGTCTTTTTCATTCCACACCACTGCGGTTGGGTGCGAAGTACAGGCTACAAATAAAATCAAAAGCCATGCGTATATTTTCATATAGACTAGCGGAGAATTGAGTGTTTAAAGGTTTATACAGGTATGAGCGATTTACTTAGAAAGCGTGCCAGCCGTGCCATAAAAGCCCGCACCATTGAGATAAGGGTCGGTATCGGTGATATGGTAATGATAAATGCCATTAGGAAACTCGGTTGTGGCGTGGCTGTGTCCGTGTAGGTTATCCAAATCGGCATTGGTAACGGCCTTGCCATTTTCGACAGGGCCATACACAGGAAAGCCATCAAGCAAGACTCCCAAAAATACCGATTTACCATACTTACCCGTCAAATAGGTCGGTTCTATGTGATAGTGGTATTGCCCTGTTTGTTGTGGATGCCCAAGGTATTGGTCGAGTGTATTAATTTCGTTGGTAAGTGGTTGATAATTTGCGGCATATTGATTAAAAAAGGGAACGCCATTCAAAGAAACGCCAATAGGCCCGAGTGGCGTAGCGGCACTGGTACTTGCTCTGGAGGGTTTGAGGGGTATTTCAAATACATAACTCTGCTCGCTGATGCGATTTGGGTTCAAAGAAAATTGAGCGTTCGTTCCATTATAGGCTTCATAGCGACTATCCGTTGAGGCAAAATAAGGGCTTTTGTGGTCGGGAACACCATTGCTTTTGATAACCAAATAATCGCCATCAATGCTTACCGCCACATTACTCGAAAACTTATTTTGCAAAACAGAAATATCAAAACTAGGATTATTGCTACTAGGATTAACCGTCGTCGAGTCTGTTTTTTTACATGAAAAGGCAAAGAAGCACATAGCTCCAACCAAGAGTTTTTTTAGCATGAATTTGGGTAAAAATTAAACGGTTATGTTTTTTAAAAAATTAACTTCCTGTTTTTAAGCATATTACAGTTACCTAGGCGGAGGCATATTGTCGATGGGTCGGCCGATGCGTTCCACTAACGCTAGTAATAATTGGTCAAATTTCTTTTGTTGTTCGGGCGTACAAATCGTATTCCGAACGGTACGAAAATGGGCTAGGGTAATTTTATCTTGCTGTATTTGTAAGTCGGCAATGGCATGTTCCAAACGATTTTCTTCGAGCGAGTCGATGGCCGACATATTGCCAAACAACTGTTTTTTTAGCTCATGCGTTTGTTCTCTAATGCCGTGCAATTGCTCTTGATGGACACGAATAAGCTTTTCGTAGGCAAGTTGCTGTTCGGAAGAAAGCGAAAGCTCTTCTATCAAAAATTGCTTGGCAGCCATGCCTCCTCGGTGTGGAGGAGGCAGATGTTTATGGCCTTGCCAAACGACCAATAATAATGCGAGGTTGAGGGCTACTAATACCCCTACGACCCAATAATATGTTTTTTTCATGGATAAAAAGAATTATCAGTTAAAGTAAGGCCCATGCTTTCAGCAAATGTTGTAGCGTTGTTGGCGGATGATTTGGACGCTTGCCAATTACTTGCGATTGTCCAAATATTAAGCACAAGCACAAGGGTAAGCATACCAAGTTGCAACGACACGGGCAAGCGTAATCCTAGCGGCGTTTGTGCCTCCGTGAGTCGATGACGTATTTTAGCGTACAGAAATGGATTTGCCTTGGCTTTTTCCAATCCATCGAGGCTATGCAAGGTTTTTTGAATTTCTTCTTCTATATGTTTCATACCTGTTGTAATTAAAGGTAAGAAGCGTTTGACGGCTTCCTACCTTATTATGATTCAATAAACAGACTATAGTACGCTTGAAGTTTTTGTTGTAATTGTTGTTTGGCTCGGGTCATCAGCGACTCTACAGCCGCTACGCTAATTTGCATAATGGCGGCAATTTCTTGGTAGCTCAGGCCTTCTAATTTATGCAGGGTAAACGCTATTCTTTGTCGTTCGGGTAATTCTTGCATTTTTGCCAACAGCAAGGCGGCTCGTTCTTGGTTTTCGAGAATTACACCAGGATGAACAAAATCGGGCACTTGGTGTGCCATAGCTTCGGTATCGTCGCCTTTGAGCCATGCCAGCCAAGTGCCTAATCGTTTTTGTCGCTTTTGCTTACGCAAAAATGCCAAACATTCGTTTACCGCAATCCGATACACAAACGTACCAATACCTGCCTCCTCTCTAAAGCTTGCAATGGTTTGATACACCTTTACAAACACCTCTTGCGTAAGGTCTTCGGCATCGGTAAGGTTTCTGACAAAACCCACACAAGTATTAAACACCTTGTCTTGGTACTGCTCTACCAAATACCGAAAAGCGTGTTCGTCTGCTTGTTTGAGTTTCTGTACCAAGGTTTTTTCTTGCATAATCTAAATAGAGGCTTTGCTGCGATTGTATCCTTTAGATGCCCTTCCTAAAAAAAACCAGCGTTGATTAGGGATTTTTTTTTACTTTTTTTGACATATAATTTTATTACAAAAAAATCATATAAAATTATCATTTAAAAATAGGTTGTTTTAGAGAAAAAACATATCTTGAAAATATTTTCAGCCATACACCTATTGTAGGTATGAATGATGAAAAATAAAGATAAAAGAAACAATACTTTTGTCTGAATTGATTTAACCTTTAAACAAACCCATAAAAGTATAGTTCTCAATTGTGTTATATGAAATCTAAGATACCCTTTTTCAATCAAGCAATGCTTTGCATCATGCTTGTATGCTGTTGTGGTTGTCACCACTATTATTATGTTCCTGCGACGCAGCAAGTCCCTTTATTTCAAGAAAAAAATGAATTTCATGCCAATGCCATTTTAGCTGGTCAAACTAATTCTTCTTCAAAGGAACTACAAGTTGCCTATTCCTTGAGTAATCATTTAGCTGTAGAAGCTCAGTATATGCACATAAAAAATGAGTTAGATAGTGACTCTTCGGGCTTTAGTCGGGGGCATTATATAGGAGGAGGCTTGGGGTACTTCACTACTTTAGGAGCTTATAAAAGAGGGATATTTGAAATTTTTGGCGGTTTTGGCGTAAGCGAACAATCGCATACTTATATAGATAAATCGCCGCCCAGTGTGAGGGTCGCCAATGCCGATTTGAGTTTTCAAAAAATCTATATTCAGCCTACTATAGGCTTCAAGAAACATACCGTAGAGTTTGCCTATTCGCTTCGTTTGTCTGCTGTCAATTTTACCCAAATCAGCCGTAATTTCAGTGCTAGTAGCATCAATCAGCGTGAGTACGACAAACTAGAAAATTTAGGAAGAACCCCCTTGTCTATAGTATTAGAGCCTGCCTTTACCATTCGTATGGGTTGGAGACAGGTAAAATTTCAACTTCAATTTCAAGGAGTAGATAATCTCTCTACTTCTAAATCAAATGATTCGTTAGGTTTTGATAGCTTTTCTGTTGGTTGGGGCTTATCATTTCATTTAGGAAAAGGTTTTTTACAATACCCAAACCCGTATAATAGACGGTATTATTAATTGTGTATAGCTTTAGTTTTTGCTTGGTTTTTATCTATAATTTATTGAATATCAATTCTTAAAGTAATAAGTACCAACATGAAATTAGTGAGCATAATATTCATGGTATGACTGGAAATAATTTACTCATTATCAGTAATTTATGGTTTGAGTCATGCCATGAATAAATTTGTCTAAGCACTTATTTATTGCTCAGTTTTAATCATAACTATTATTCATTAGTTCTTATTTATTTTCTTATGAAGCCTCATATTTCCCTGTTAAATCAAATCAGCCTTTGGGCAATGCTTTTTTTGTGTTGTGGTTGTAGCCATTATTACTACGCATCCAAGCACC
>JACCDQ010269294.1_pt1 | contig 17247 bp, 18 predicted proteins | sample 7446031 | NCBI WGS metagenome assembly JACCDQ01 (sample SAMN15323442, study PRJNA562643) | freshwater metagenome | isolation source: river surface water | place: USA:Blue River Watershed | collected 2017-08-17
ATCGGTGGCGCCTGTTGAACGCACGGGTGCAGGCGCTGAAAGCGCTGGTGTGGGCAAACACACTTCAAAAATTTTGGCCCCCATGCGCTGCAAGCTGATGCGCGCCAAATCCACGTTGACCCGGCGTGACTGGCTTTAAGTGAGCAAAGCCACCACGTCACCCTCTTGAATTTTGCACAAGGCAAAGGTGCGCTCAAACGCAGCCAACCAACGGTGTTCGATTTGCTCAATCAGCATGACAACTCCTTGTGACAAGCAGCTTGGACGGCTTGCCATTTCAATGTGCCAGCAAGTTTATATGAAATTTCATACAATCAGCTCATGAATTCCCCTAGCCCCACCTTCGACACCCAGCACTTCAAACAAGCGCTCTCACGCTTTCCAACAGGTGTCTCGGTCATTACCACCCACCAATTGGGTGAGGCCAATCCCGCTGAGTGGGGGCATCAATTTGTAGGGCTCACTGCCAGCTCGTTCAACAGCGTGTCATTGACGCCCCCGCTGGTAGTCTGGAGCTTGGGCTTGAAATCACGCACCTTGCCGTCGTTTCAAAAGACGTCACATTACGTCATCAACATCTTGAGCGAACAACAATTGGCTTTGTGCAATCAATTTGCATTTGGCCAAGGCGATCGCTTCGGCGGCGTTGACTATGCGTTGGGCACTGCCGGATTGCCCGTTTTAAAGGGCGCATTGGCTTGGTTTGAATGCCGCAACCGCAGCCAATACACCGAAGGCGATCACATCATTTTTGTCGGTGAAGTTGAACAATGCGGCTTTGCCGATGGTTCACCCTTGGTGCATCAGCAAGGTGGTTTTTACAGCGCCCAAAAACTGCCAGGTTAATTCGAGTCATTGCCCACCATGGCCAACCAAGAATTTGTTGATCGCTATTTGCCCTACTTGCTTGCACGGGCCAGCTTCACCATTTCTTCAGAATTTCATGCGCAAGTTGAAGCGGCAGGGCTCACGGTGTCCGAGTGGCGAATTTTGGCGTCCTTGTCGGGCGTGAAACAGCGCACCGTGGGTGAATTGGCAGAAATTGTGCTGGCCAAGCAACCCACCGTCACCAAGATGGTTCTCCGAATGGAAACAGACAACTTGGTCATTCGCACACCCTGCACGCAAGACAAGCGCCAAGCCTGGGTGAGCTTGACGCCTGCAGGTCAAAAACTGGTCAAGCCGCTCCTGAAAAAAGCGCAGCAACATGAGCAAAAAGTTTTGGCCTTGCTAGGCCCCGCGCACAGCACCTCGCTCAAAAGCATTTTGCAAAAACTGATTGTCAAGGCTTAACGGCCGTCACCTCAATCTCGACCAAAGCCCGGTCTTCTACCAAATCGGCCACTTGAACCAAGGTCATGGCGGGGTAGTTTCTGCCCATCACGTCTTGGTAGACCTTGCCCAATTCGCGACCACGCGCCACATACTCTTTCTTATCTTTCACGTACCACGTCATGCGGGCCATGTGCTCTGGCCCTGCGCCCGCGCAGGCCAGCGTGGCCACAATGTTTTGCAAGGCTTGTTTGCACTGCGCCACAAAGTCATCGGTCTCAAATTGACATTGGCCATTCCAGCCAATCATGCCCGCCACAAAAATCATTTCACCGCGGGCAGCCATGCCATTGGCATACCCTTTGGCAGGCGCCCATCCCTCTGGCTGAAGTACTTTCAAGAGGCTTTGTGACATCTTCTGCTCCTTATTTGTCTGAATTGAAAGCCATCGCTTGCTGGCGTAATTTAAAGCGCTGCAACTTACCCGTCTCGGTGCGCGGCATGGCATCGCAAAACATCACGCGCCTGGGGTACTTGAAAGGCGCAATGGTTTGCTTCACAAACTCTTGAATTTCTTTTTCCAAGACAGGTGAGCCTGTGTAGCCAGGCTTCAGCACCACAAAGGCCATCACCACCTGTCCGCGCTCGATGTCGCTGGCACCCACCACGCCACATTCGGCCACTGCAGGGTGTTGCATCAAAGCGCTTTCCACTTCGGGGCCAGCAATGTTGTAGCCCGCAGAAATGATCATGTCATCGTTGCGCGCTTGGTAACTGAAGTAGCCATCCGCATCCATCACAAACGTATCACCTGGCAAATTCCAGCCTTCTTTGACGTAATCCTTTTGGCGTGGATCGTCCAAATAGCGACAACCTGTAGGGCCCCTGACCGCCAAACGACCCACAACACCAGGCGGAACCGGCTGCATGTCTTCGTCCACAATTTGCGCCTGATAACCCGGCACCACTTTGCCAATGCTGCCTGCACGCACTTCGTGTCCTGCACTTGAGATGTAGATGTGAATCACTTCGGTGCCACCAATGCCATCGGTCATCTCGATGCCTGTGGCTTTTTTCCACAACTGGCGAGTGGCATCGGGCAAAGCCTCACCCGCCGAGACAGTGTGCTTCAAGGACTTCAAATTGAAAGCACTGGGTTGATCGCTGACCAGCATGGCCATTTGGCGGTACATGGTGGGCGCCGTGTAGCACTGTGTGGCGCCGTAGTGGCCCACAGTTTGCAGCAAAGACTCTGGCGTGTACTTCTCTAGCAACACCGCACAGGCACCGTAGCGCAAGGGGAAGGCCAGCAAGCCACCCAATCCAAAGGTGAAAGCAATGGGCGGCGTGCCACACACAATGTCGTTGGCGTCCATTTTCAAGACATGGCGCGGAAACAAATCACACATGGCCAAGACATCACGGTGAAAATGCATCGTGCCCTTGGGCTGACCCGTGGTGCCGCTGGTGAATGCAATCAAACAGACATCGTCACGGCTGGTTGGGTAGGCCTCAAAGGCTGTTGCATGCTTTGCCATGCGCGCCTCAACGCCGCCAGCGTCTTCTGACCTGAACCACAGCACTTGCTTTAACGCAGCCGCATAATGTGGATGCGCTGGTTCGGTGCAATGACGGAGTTCGTCGGCCAGCAAGCTGTCGCACAAGGCAGCACTCACCTGCGCCTTGTCCACAATTTGCTTAAGTTCAGCAGCCCGCAGCAAAGGCATGGTGGGCACCACCACCAAACCTGCCTTCAAGGCCGCCAAGAAACATGCGGCCATCATGGGACTGTTGCCACCGCGCAGTAGCAAACGCTGGCCTGATTTCAAGCCCATGTCGGTGGTCAGCACATGCGCAATTTGATTGACCTTGGCCTGCAACTGCGCGTAGGTCCAGCTGATGTCGCCTGTCGCGTCTTTACCGCGGACAGCCATGCGATCGCCAAGACCCTTGGCCACGTGATCGTCGAGCAAGCCTTGGACACAATTGAGTTGAGCGGGGTACTGAACTTCTGGGCGATCGAACACAAACACGGGCCATTGGTCAGGCGGTGGCAAGCGGTCGCGCGTGAACGTGTCTGTATGTGACGAAGGGGCCAATGAAGCGGAGAGAGATGACGTCATGTCTGGCCTCACTTGAGCAAATCGCGACCAATGATCAACTGCTGCACTTCGGTTGCACCTTCATAAATGCGAAGGGCTCTGATTTCTCGGTACAGCGACTCGACAATGCAACCTTTTTTCACACCCATGCCACCATGCATTTGCACAGCCATGTCGATGATTTGTTGCGCATTTTCTGTGGCGGTCATTTTGGCCATGGCCGCTTCTTGCGTGATGCGCTGGCCTTGATCGCGCAACCATGCGGCGCGGTAAGTCAACAAAGTTGCAGCGTCCAGCAGTGTGGCCATCTGCGCCAACTTGCTCTGCGTGATTTGAAAATCACCCAAACTCTGTCCAAACATCTTGCGCTGCTTGGCCCAGGCAATCGATTCATCCAAGGCTCTGCGTGCAAAACCCAAAGACGCAGCCGCCACCGAGGTCCGGAACACATCCAAAGTGGCCATGGCCACTTTGAAACCTTCGCCGGCGGCACCAATGCGTTTGGCATGGGGCACCAACACGTTGTTGAAATGCAGTTTGGCCAAGGGGTGCGGCGCCACCACATCAATGCGCTCGGCAATTTCCAAACCTGGTGAGTTGGCGTCCACAATGAAAGCGCTGATGCCGCGGGCGCCAGGCGCTTCACCCGTGCGTGCAAAGACCACGTAAAAATCTGCAATGCCACCGTTGGAAATCCAGGTCTTGAAACCATTCAAACGGTAACCTTCAGCAGTGTCGACAGCGCTGCATTGCATCGCAGCCACATCCGATCCTGCATCCGGCTCGCTGAGTGCAAAAGCCGCTAGCGCCTCACCTTTGGCAACACGCGGCAGGTACTCGGCTTGTTGTTCTGGCGTCCCTTTCAAACTGATGGCACCCGACCCCAAGCCTTGCATGGCAAACGCAAAGTCTGCCAAACCATGGTGCCAAGCCAATTCTTCGCGCAAGATGCAAATGGTGCGTGTGTCGATCACATTGGCCGTACCGCCATACAACTGACCAGCGATGGCTGGCTTCAACCAGCCGCCTTGTCCCAAGGCTTTCACCAAACTCACACACTCGCGGTCAATGGCCTCACGCGATTCGTCGTGGCCATGCAAGTCCGCAAACTGTTGGCGGGTCCAGGTTTGCAGTTTGTCTTTGAAACTGCAGTGCGATTCATCAAAGAAGGGCCAGGCCAAATGAGCGGCTGAATTCATGCTCAATCTCCTTCAAACACAGGGGTTTGCTTGGCCACAAAGGCGTGATACGCCCGGTGGAAATCGTTGGTGGCCATGCAAATGGCTTGGGCTTGTGCCTCAGCCTCAATGGCCTCGTCCACACCCATGTTCCACTCTTGTTGCAGCATCTTTTTGGTCATGCCGTTGGCAAAGGTAGGGCCACTGACCAAGACTTGCGCCATCGCTTGAGCTTCGCTCAACACAGTCTCGGGGGTGCACACTCGGTTGTAGAAACCCCAACGCTCGGCCTCTTCGCCAGGCAAGCCACGACCGGTGTACAACAACTCGGACGCGCGACCTTGCCCAATCACGCGGGGCAACAACGCACATGCTCCCATGTCACAACCGGCCAAGCCCACTTTGTTGAACAAGAAATAGGTTTTGCTTCGCGCTGTGCCGTAGCGCATGTCAGACGCTAGCGCTAACAGTGCGCCAGCACCGGCGCAAATGCCATCAATGGCGGAAATGATGGGCTGAGGGCACGCACGCATGGCCTTGACCAAATCACCGGTCATGCGCGTAAAGGTCAACAGGCCTGGCATGTCCAACTTGGTCAGCGGGCCAATGATTTCATGCACATCACCACCGGAGCAAAAGTTTCCGCCTGCACCGGTCACCACCACCGCATGGACATCATCGGCATAGGCCAAAGCGCGAAACAAATCGCGCATCTCTGCATACGACTCAAACGACAAGGGGTTTTTTCGCTCAGGTCGATTAAGGGTGAGCGTGGCCACGCCGTCCTTCACCTCAAACAGCACATGCGCTGCTTTGTAGTTGGCCAGTTTATTGCCATGGCGCGGCAACTGGTGTGGCTCGCCCGGTAAATATTTTTGACTCATGCCATCTCCTCCTGTTTTTGTAAATTCTTTTTCAGTGCACCCAACAAGGTGTACAGCTGACTCTGCTGGTTGTCTGACAAACCGGCAAACATGTCGGCCACCCAGGCTTCGTGTGCAACCGCCATGTCAGTAAATGCGTCTCGCCCCGCCTTGGTCAACTTGACTGTGTACGAGCGTCGATCGTTGGCACCCACTTGGCGCAGCACCAACTTCTCTTTTTCAAGCTGGTCAACAATGGCCGTGATGTTGCCGCCCGTCACCATCATGCGGCGCGACAATTCACCCATCGTGAGCCCCTCCGGATGACGCTCCAGTTGGGCCATCAAGTCAAAGCGCGGCAAAGTGATGTCAAATGACTCTCGCAACTTTTGCCGGATCTTGTCTTCAACGCGCGTGGTGCAAGACAACAAGCGAAGCCACAAACGCAATGAAGCGTGATGGTCGGCATGGGCTCTGAATTCATGATCGGCGTTTTTTTGCAAACTCATCTCTTGTGCCATCACATCGTCTCCCCGCCATCTACGGCAATCGATTGACCATTGACCGATGCTGCGGCCTCACTGCACAGCCACATCACAGCTTGCGCCACTTCATCGGGTTGAATCATTTTTTTCTGTGGGTTGTGTGCCACCAATGCGTCGCGTGCTTGCGCTTCGGTTTGACCCGTTTTGGCCACAATGTTGGCAAGCGACTCGCGCACAATGTCGGTCTCGGTGAAACCAGGACACACCGCATTCACTGTCACACCTTTGCGCGCCAACTCCAATGCCAAGCTGCGGGTGAGGCCAATCACGCCATGCTTGGCGGCAGCATACGCCGACACATATGCAAAGCCTTTCAAGCCAGCTGTGCTCGCAATGTTCACAATCCGGGCAGCATGGCCTTTGGCACTCTCGGCCAACAGGTCCGGCAATGCCGCTTGAATGCACAAATAGGTGCCCGTTAAATTCACGTTCAGCATGTGTTGCCAAAGCTGTAAATCTGTCTTGGCAAAAGGCTGGCTGAGGGCTTGGCCCGCATTGTTGACCAGCACGGTCACTGGTCCCAAGGCTGCATGATTGGCGCGGTGCGCTGCGTCTACTGAAGCGGGGTCGCTCAAGTCCATGACACTCAAGTGCAACTTCACACCAGGAAACGCCTTGCGCAATTCAGCCGCTTGCGATTCCAAGGTCTGCAAGTTGCGACCCGACAAACTCAGCGCCGCCCCTTCACGGGCAAACGCATGCGCAATGGCCGCGCCGATGCCTCGCCCAGCGCCCGTGATCCAAACGTGTCGCATCAATTCTCTCCTTTGGCGGCTGCTGGTGACGCACTCATGGCAGCCATGGCGGCAGCTCGTTCAAAATTGGTTTCCATTTGACGCTTGCCCGACACATAGGCTTTGTGCCAATTCAAATCGGTGTAGCCAATGCGCGCGGCCTCTTGCATCGTCCATGAAGGATTGGCCAAATGCGGACGGGCCACTGCGCACAAATCAGCGCGGCCTGCCGCAATGATGCTGTTGACATGGTCTGCTTCTGAAATGGCGCCGACTGCAATGGTTCGCACACCCGCTTCATTGCGAATGCGATCGGCAAAAGGCGTTTGAAACATGCGGCCATAGACAGGCTTTTCGCGCTTGTCGACTTGACCTGAAGAGCAGTCCACAAAATCCACACCGGCGGCTTTGAACGCTTTGGCAATTTCAATCGCATCATCGGGTGTGATGCCGCCCTCCACCCAATCGTGCGCGGAGATGCGCACCGACATCGGCTTGTCTTGTGGCCATACTTGGCGCATCGCCGTGAACACAGCCAGCGGAAAGCGCAAGCGGTTGGCCAAGGCGCCGCCAAACGCATCGCTTCGGTGGTTGGTCAGCGGCGAAATGAAACCCGACAACAAGTAGCCGTGCGCACAATGCAACTCCAGCCAGTCAAACCCGGCTTTGGTACCCCGCTCTGCGGCAGATACAAACGCCGCCAACACAGCGTCCATGTCGGCTTGCGTCATTTCATGCGGCACTTGGCTCACGCCGTCCATGTAGGGCAATGCCGAGGGCGCCATCAGCGGCCAGTTGTCGCCATCCCGTGCGGTGTCGTTCAAAGGCATGTCAATGCCATCCCATGCCCTTCGCGTCGAACCTTTGCGCCCTGCATGACCCAACTGCAAAGCGATCTTGGCATCCGACTGGGCATGAACAAAATCCACAATTCGCGCCCAGGCGTTTTGCTGTTCGTCATTCCATAAACCAGGGCAACCCGGCGTGATGCGCCCTTCAGGCGTCACGCAAGTCATCTCGGTGAACACAATGGCGGCGCCGCCCACGGCACGGGCGCCGTAATGCATCAAATGAAAATCGCCTGGAAGACCGTCCACGGCTGAATAGGTCGCCATCGGAGACACCATCACGCGGTTCTTCAAACTCACGCCGCGCGCTTGCAAAGGCAAGAACATGGGCGGCGTTGATTTGGCTTTGGCGCTGTCATCAAAGTTGGCCAACGAGGCCATGAAACGTTCGTAGGCGGCCACAAATTTGTCATCGCGCAAGCGCAAGTTTTCATGCGAGATGCGTTGGCTGCGCGTGAGCAGCGAGTATGCAAATTGCTGTGGTGGCAAATTGACATAGCGCGCCACATTCTCAAACCACTCTGTCGAATTGCGCGCAGCATTTTGAATCTTCAGCACCTCCACAGATCGGGTCGCTTGGTAAGCAGTCATCACTTCCTTCATGCCTTTGACATCGTGCCCTACGCGCTCAAAGGTGTCGGCCAGTTCAATGGCATCCTCTAGCGCCAGCTTGGTCCCCGACCCAATTGAGAAGTGTGCGGTGTGCGCTGCATCGCCCATCAGGACATATGGCACTTGCCTGCCATCGGCCGACGTGTCCCAGTGCACCCACTGATCGCAAATGACGCGCGGAAATTTGATCCAATGCGCAGAGCCTCGCAAATGTTTGGCATTGGTCATGAGGGGATGGCCGTCCAAATACTTCGCAAACAACTTTTCACAAAACGCAATTGACTCTTCTTGCGACATGCTTTCAAGACCCGCAGCCTTCCACACGGGCTCGGGCGTCTCCACAATGAAGGTCGATGTGTCGCCATCAAACTGATAGGCATGCGCCTGAAACCAGCCGTGCTCGGTTTCTTCAATGGCAAACGTAAAGGCGTCAAACAACTTGCGCGTGCCCAACCACACAAAGCGGCATTGGCGCTCGTCAATGTCGGGCTTGTAGGTTGCCGCAAAACGCGTGCGCACTTTGGAGTTGATGCCGTCACACGCAATCACCAAGTCGGCTTTGTATTGCGCGGCAATGTCGGCATGGGCATCGACCTCGGCCTCAAACACCAATTCAACACCCAGCGCTTCGCAGCGCTTTTGCAAAATGTTCAGCAAACGCTTGCGACCAATGCCACAAAAACCATGGCCCCCCGAGCGCATGGTTTCGCCTTTGAAATGCACCGCAATGTCATCCCAATGGTTGAACGCACCCAAAATCTCAGAGGCTGTGACCGGATCGGCCACTTGCAGCCTCGACATGGTGGCATCTGAAAACACCACCCCCCAACCGAAGGTGTCATAGGGCTTGTTGCGCTCCAGCACCGTGACCTTGTGTTCTGGATGACGCAACTTCATCAGCAGGCCGAAATACAAACCGGCGGGGCCGCCCCCAAGGCAGACGATGTTCATGACGCTTTCCTTGTCCCTGAAATTTGATTGTTTCAACTTCAATAGTTGAAGCTTGAAATAATTATGAACAGTCCAAGGCAAGGGGTCAAGACATAAAAAAAAGCAGCTTCGAAAAGCTGCTTTTGGGAGGTTTTACTGGTTCAACACCGTGATGCCGATCCGTCGATTTCGAGGATCTTTGGGATCGTTCGGGTTGTAAGGCGCGGTATCGGCCACACCCTCAATCCTGGCAAACCGGCTGTTAGGAATGCCTTTTTTCTCAATGATCTTGCGCGTTTCTTCCGCCCGCTCGGCCGACAAAGACCAGTTGTTGCGGTCGTCGGTGTTGGCAAACTGAATGCTGTCGGTGTGCCCTCGAATGGCCACTTTGTTGGGAATACCCTGCAATGTTTTGGCCACTTCGTTCAACAAAGCTTGCGCCTTGGGCGTCATGTTGGTGGTGCCCAAGCCAAACATGGCGAAGTCGGCTTTGTCGAGAATCTCGATACGCAAGCCATCTTTGTCTCTGGCAAATGAAACCTGGTCTTTCATTTTTTCCAGTTTCGGATTCTTGGCCATGGCCTCTTTGATTTCTTTTTCCAGCTTGTCAAAGTTGGCTTTGTCGGCAGCCTCTGCCGCTTTCTTGCCTGGATCACCATCTTGGCCCGACTCTTTGCTGTCAGCACCTTTGGGTGACGGATCGTTTTCTGTGGGACCGCCTTCAGAGCGTGGGGTCACCATGTTCAATGCACTGGTTTGCTTGGCAGAGAAGGGGAAGCCATCGGGATCTATGACCGAGCGACCACCCAACATGCCGTCGGAGCCCGCCAATTTGCCCATCGTCACATTGCTGTGCGAGGTGGGTTTGAAATAGTCTGCAATGCTTTTACGTTGGTCGGCATTAGAGGCACCCAACAGCCACATCAACAAGAAGAAGGCCATCATGGCGGTCATCATGTCGGCCAGCGCAATTTTCCAAGCACCACCGTGCGCACCACCATGGCCATCGTCCATGATCTTTTTGATGGTGATGGACGGCGCCACCACCACAGGTGCATCGGGATCGGCTTCTTCAGGAATGAGGGGCGCAGCTTCAGCTTCTGTTTCAGGCGTGCCTTCAGCCACAGCGCCTGCCTGCGCACCCGCTTCTGCGGGTGCGTCTGCCGCAACGGCCTCTTCTGTTGGCGCTTCTAAAACTGCTTCAGCCATGGCGATTAGCCTCGCAACCCGTCAAACACTTCAGCAAAACTAGGCTGATTGTGGTGGCTGATGCTGGAACGCGCGGCCTCAATGATCAAAGGCATGGGGTGACCGTGCAAAGTGCCAATGATGATCTGCTTCACCACTTTGAAAATCTGACCTTCGTCTTCAATGATCTGTGCCAAGCGTGAAGCCATGGGCTCCACAAAACCATAGGCCATGAACACGCCCAAGAAGGTACCCACCAAGGCGCCACCGATCATGCCGCCCAACACGGCAGGCGGTTGGTCAATCGCACCCATGGTTTTCACCACACCCAACACGCAAGCCACAATACCCAGCGCAGGCAGCGCACCAGCCAAAGTGGCCAAAGCGGCCTGTGGTTTCAAAGCATCGTGGTGGTGAGTTTTGATGGAAGCGTCCATCACGTCTTCCACCGCATAAGGGCTCAAGGGGCTGGTAGACACCACCATCAAACGAACCGTGTTACAGACCAAGTCCAACAAAGCATGGTCGTGCAAAATTTTGGGGTACTCCGCAAAAATAGCGCTGGATTCGGGGTTCTCAATGTGCGCTTCAAGGGCCACAGGGCCCTCGGTTTTCAAGGTCTTCATGATTTTGGACACCACGAAGATGGTACTGAGGTAGTCCTCTTTATGGTACGCAGGGCCTTTGAACACTTTGCCCATGCCGGCCATGGCGCCTTTGAAGATGTCCATGGAGTTACCGACCAACATACCACCAATGCCAGCGCCCAAAATACACATGATCTCAAGGGGCGCTGCTTTAATAATAGGCGCCATGTCGCCACCGTGCAGGATGTAACTCCCGAACACGGCAACCATCAGAACGACGATACCAATAATCGCAACCATATTTCTCTCCAAAAACGACCAAACGGGCGGCTGGCTCCCCAGCTGCGCCCGTCATTGTTCCTTCAAAGCTTTGCCCTTTCAGGCAAAAGCTCAATGCATTGCAGACATTGCAACACCTGATGCAGGCGCAGTTTTAGGTAACAAGTTAGGAACATCACGCCAAGCTTGGCGAATTTCATTCAACAGCGTGTGAACTTCTTGCAATGCATCGAGGTCATTGCGAGCATTCACATGCACCAAACGGCGTGTCACATAACTGTACAACTCGTACAGGTTGCGTGCCAAGTCGCCGCCTTTGTCCAAGTCCAAGGCACCTTGTAAGCCCAGGACGATGCGGCCAGCGCGCACCAAACTTTTGTTCTTGTCTTCAATAGAGCCACGCTGAATGTGACCCTTGGCTGTGACCAAGCTGTCAATCAAGCCGTCAAACAGCATCTGAATGAGCTCCACCTTATCGGCCACCATGGCTTGTGATGCATGGTTACCTTCGCCGTAGCTCTCCATTGCTTTGAAATGTACTCGCATGATGTCTTGTTCCTTTTGATCCTGACACAGCAGGAATCGGAGGGACATCGGGAAACTTGAGTCTTCAGATGCAAAAGAAGCCACAAATGGCTGCGGATTGGCGCGAACCCCAGAAAAAGCGAAGGACAGGCTCATGCCGCACCCTTTCCAGCCTTGGGTTTGGCCACATTGGCGGGCTCAACTTTGAGAGTACCGCGCAGTTTTTTGACCACCGCCGTGAGCAACTGGCTCACCCTGGACTCGGTCACACCCAAAACTTCACCAATTTCTTTGAGGTTCAGCTCTTCAACGTAATACAAATTCATTAACAATTGATCGCGCTCGGGCAAATCGCCGATGGCATCGGTCAAAGCGCCCATGAACTGCTCGTGCTCCACAATGGCCTCGGGCTGCTGCGACGTATCGGTGGCAATGTTCATCACCTCCTCGGTCACCACTTCCATGGAATAGGTTTCAAAGCGACGCGCCTGGGTGCGCTCTTTGTGAAACAGCTCAATGTCCTTGCCCATGTAGTCGGCCAATTCGGCCTGGGTGGGCGTGCGGCCCAACTCGGCGCCCAACTCGTGGGTGGCCTCACTGTGCGATTTGTTGATGGCCACGGCCGAACGAGGCAAAAAGGACAGGCGACGCACCTCGTCCAAAATGGCCCCGCGAACGCGGCTGTGTGCAAAATTCTCAAACTCGATACCCTTGACGGGGTCATAGGCGCGGGCCGCTTCAAGCAAGCCAATCATGCCAACTTGGATTAACTCATCCAGTTCCATGAAAGGCGGCAGTCTCACCTTCAGGTGCAAAGCCACGCGCTTGACCATGCCCAAATGGGCCATGACCAGCGCTTCGCTGTTGTTTTGAACCTGTTCGTAAAGGCGAGTGGAGTTGGCCATGGTCTTATGCGCTGGTTTTCACCAAACGCTCCACAAAAAACTGCAAGCCACCCGAAGCCTCATCAATGGGCTCCAACTGACGAATGGCTTCAGCCAATCGACGGAAATCACGTGCGCCTGCACTGCCAGGGGCAAATTCGGCCACGGGTTGGTATTTTTTGAGCGCCGCCAAAATCAGCTCGTCGTTTTCAATCGAGCCCAAATAGCGAATGGTGCGGTTCAAAAAGCGGGCACAAACTTGGTTGATGCGCTCAAACAATTGATAGCCTTCTTGCGCGCTTCCCACACCATTGGGGATGAGGTAAATCTCATCCAAACCGTGGTCTTGAATCAGCACCTTGATGGTGGCGTAGGCGTCGGCAATGGACGACGGATCGTCGCGCACCACCACAAAACGGCGGGAACAAGCGGACATGAAAGCCAACACTTCAGGCGAAATGCCAGCGGCCATGTCGACAATCAGAAAATCGATGTCATCGGTGAGCGCGCTGAAGGCCCGCACGATGTTGGCCGCTTGGATATCACCCAAGGCTGCCATTTCTTGAATGCCAGACGCACCCGGCACCAGCTTGATGCCCTGGCGAGTAGTGACAATGATTTCTTGCAGTGTTTTTTCGCCACTTAAAAAGTGGCTGAGGTTGTAGGGGCAACGGCAGCCCAATGCAATTTGGGCATTGGCCAAACTCATGTCGGCGTCAAACAACATGACGCGGTGACCCATGGCCTGCAGTGCAACAGCCAAGTTCACAGAGACCGTGGTTTTACCCACCCCTCCTTTGCCACTGGCAATGCCAATGACTTGGGTACTTTTTGCTTTATCCATGAAGCTCATTCTGAGGGATTTCCACTGACCAATGAGGACGGCTCAAACCCAGGGTGTGGGTGAGGGGTTCATTGGCAGCTTCAAGCTCTTTCACCTGAGGCTCTAGTGTCGCAGGTTTTAGGTCAGCTTCCACCATGACATCGCCCAAAGCCTCAGGGCTTGGGGTCAATTGCGCCATGGCAATGTTGATGAGTTTTTGCAGGCCTGACGATTTCAAGCCATCGGCCACGCGGTCCGAACTGCCGCCCGCTGAAACCACGCATTGCGCGCCTTCGGCAATCAAAAACTGGATCAGGGGCCAAGGTGAATGGGATTCGTCCAACTTGCTGATCATCAGGCTCTGCCATTGCAGATTGGATTTCAACATGATGCGTGACAAGGTGACGCCAGAAGAGTCGGCAGGCACCACCGCATGCAAACCGGCCTCTGGGCAAATTTGCGAAATTTCGGCCAAACGCTCGTTCATCTGTACACCGGGGGTGTCAATCAAAATCAAGCGGCGTGGTGACAGCTCATTCAAGAGCAAACTCAGCGTTTCGGGGTTGGCTGCACGGAAACACTCCACACCCAATTGGGCACACAGCACTTGCGTTTGTGCCCAAGCGCCAGCACGCATGTCGTGGTAACTCACCACCGCCACGTATTCAACGCCGTAATGCAGGGCCGCTTGTTGCGCCGCTTTGGCCACCATCAAGCTTTTGCCAGAGCCCGACAAGCCGGCCATGACCTGAACGCCGCGGTTGGGAAAACCTTCTTGGGGGCGCTCTAAATTGTGCGTCAGTTGGCTGCGAATGCTGGCCAAGGCGCTGTCCAAGCTGGGCTGCTCGCGCAAGCCTTCTTGCAACAAAGCGCGCAAGGCAGTGGGCACTGAAGCCTCTGTCATGGCCTGTACCAAGGGTTGAATGTGTGCGGGCCAGTACTGGTTCATTTGCCAGCTGGCGGTTTGTTGGCTCAAGCGAAACTCTTGGCGCAAAGCAGCCAACTCTTCACGCACCAAAGACACGATTTCTTGGCTGCGCACTTGCTCACGGCCTTGCGTCAGCAAGTGCTCTGATGAGGATGCATCACGCGCGGGCTTGTTGAATGTGATCGCTTCAGAAGCTTCTTCTTGTGCTTCTTTTTTGGCGCCCGATTGCATCAAGTGGTGCAAATGGTCACTGAAAGGACTGCTGACAGAAGAGGGTGTATTGGAAACTTGTTGGCGTGTGGGCGCTGCGGCTTGCACAGTCACCGTGCTGCTACCGACCACGTCGTCCATTAACTCTTCTGGACTGGCCTCGGCCACTTCCAAAGCCACGATCAATTCTGTTTGCCCTTCCACGCGTTGATTCGAGATGATCAACACATCGGGGCCGTACAAAGCCATCGCCTTTTCAGTGGCGCTGCGTGTATCGCGAGCAAGGATGCGTTTGAGTTCCATGGTCTTATCTCTTCATCAATCTAAGGGTTGAATCTGGTTTTATTAGTTTGTTTGTCTAAGGTGTTCAGCGTGTTTCGGCGTGCACGGTGTGCACCACTTTCACGGTCTGATCATCTGGAATTTCGCTGTAAGACAACAAGGTCAAATCGTTCACGCGATAACGCACAGCCTTGGACAACCAGGGGCGAATCACGGGCGATACCACCAACACGGCAGGGTGACCCATTTCTTCCACGGCACGCGCGCCATCGCGCAAAGCACCAAACAAACGTTCAGCCAAACCAGGCTCCATGGCAATGCTTTGGCCAGGCGCAGTTTGCTGCAAGATGTTGTGAATCAACTGCTCGAGGCTTGGATCCAAAGTCATCACCGACAAGCTGTTGGTGTCATCCACCAAGCTTTGAACAATCATGCGGCCCAACTTCGGACGAACCAAAGCGGTCAATTGCTCAGGCTCTTGGGTGCGGCTGGCCACTTCAGACAAGGTTTCAGCAATGGTGCGCATGTCACGAATCGACACCGACTCGTTCAACAAATTCTGCAAGGTGCGTGTCACCACGCCCAAAGACAACTTACCGGGCACCAAGTCTTCAACCAACTTAGGCGACTTGGCAGCCAACTTGTCCAGCAGCTGCTGAACTTCGTCGTGGCTCAGCAAATCGGAGGCGTTGTCGCGCAAGACTTTGTTCAAGTGCGTGGCCACAGCGGTACTGGCGTCCACCACGGTGTAACCCAAAGTGCGAGCCAAGTCGCGCTGTGAAGGATCGATCCACACAGCGTCCAAACCAAAGGCGGGCTCTTGCGTGGCTTGGCCTTCCAAAGGACCGTAAACCTGACCTGGATTGATGGCCAACTCTTTGCCCACCTTGATTTGACCTTTGCCGCGAACCACACCTTTCAACACAATGTGATACGCATCGGGATCGATGGTGAGGGCGTCGCGAATGCGAACAGGCTGGACCAAAAAGCCCAACTCGGCCGACAATTTTTTGCGAACACCCTTCACGCGGTTCATCAACTGACCACCGGTTTCGGGGTTCACCAAGGGAATCAAACCGTAACCAATTTCAAGGCCAATCAAGTCCACTTGGTCAACGTCGTCCCAATCCAATTCTTTAGGCTCTTCCAAAGCTGCTTGCGCCGCTTGTTCAGCAGGCGTTCCAACAACAGGTTCGCCTTGCTTTTGCGTAATGCGATAGGCCAAGCCAGCGCTGGCCAAAGCCAATGTGATGAACACCAAGTGAGGCATGCCTGGCACCAAACCCAACACAGCCAAAATGCCAGCAGACATATACAAAGCTGTTGGGTTGGCCAATTGGGTGGTTGCTTGCTCGGTCATGGACTCTGAAGTGGTCACACGTGTCACGATGATGGCGGTGGCCAATGACAAGAACAAAGAAGGAATCTGTGCCACCAAGCCGTCACCAATGGTCCAAGGTGTAAATGCGGCCCGCATCGGCCAAAGACAAACCGTGTTGGCCCACACCGATGGTCAAACCACCGATCAAGTTGATCACCAAAATCAGCAAGCCGGCCACCGCGTCGCCGGACACAAACTTAGAAGCACCGTCCATGGAGCCGAAGAAGTCAGATTCTTGAGAGAGTTCTTCGCGGCGCTTTTTGGCAGTTTCCTGGTCAATCACGCCAGCGTTCAAGTCGGCGTCAATGGACATTTGCTTACCTGGCATGGCATCCAAGGTGAAACGCGCGTTCACTTCAGACACACGGCCCGCACCTTTGGTCACCACGATGAAGTTGATGATCATCAAAATCGCGAAGATGATGAAACCGACCACGTAGTTGCCGCCGATCACAAACTCACCGAAAGCTGCCACCACTTTGCCAGCAGCTTCGTGGCCTTCGTGGCCGTTGACCAAAATGACACGAGTCGATGCCACGTTCAAGCCCAAACGGAGCATGGTGGCGAACAACAAAACAGAAGGGAAGGATGAAAACTCGAGCGGCTTGCGGGTACCGATGGCGATCATGATGATCAGCAAGCTACAAGCAATGTTGAATGTGAACAGGATGTCCAAGAGCAGCGCAGGCAGGGGCACGACCAACATGGCCATGATCAACAACACCAGCGCGGGCAAGCCGAGGCCGGTGTAATCAAATTTGGCAAGGTTCTGTCGAACCGCTGACAGGGTCAAGGTGCTCATGGGTGGCCTAAGGGGCTGTTCAGAGGGTTAAAACAATCAAACTGCATGGTTTTCTTCCATAGTGCAGCGAGTTACGCAAAGACCATGCCACCTGGAATCCCGACACCCACCCCTGTTTCGCCTGACGCCGCCAAAGCGGCAAGCCCTCTCCTGTCACGGTTTTTGCTAATACAAGGTGTACCCGGCCTCAAAACCGGGGTTGAAACATCAAACTGAAGATGGAAATACCATGGACGCCAACCTCAACTTTTTGACCGCACCTGTCTCGAACCCC
>JACCDQ011594094.1_pt1 | contig 17247 bp, 12 predicted proteins | sample 7446031 | NCBI WGS metagenome assembly JACCDQ01 (sample SAMN15323442, study PRJNA562643) | freshwater metagenome | isolation source: river surface water | place: USA:Blue River Watershed | collected 2017-08-17
AAGAACCTCGGCATCGAATGTCATCGTGCGGAAGTCTTCCTCGATGGCGAACGCGTCGCGCTCGCGCAGTTCGTCTGCCGCCGCTATGCATGGACGGTCGGCTTTGCGCTCTGCTCGCGCGGGCCGCTATGGCTCAAGGAGGTACCGGCCGCAGACCGTGCGCGCATCTATGTCGAACTCAAGCGCACGCTGCCGATGAAGCGGCCGCGGTTCGCCTTGTTCTCCCCTGACCTGCTCGACCCGAACGACGCCAGCCTGTCGCGACTCACACGTGTGATGACCGGGCACTCGACGGTACTGGTCGATCTCACGCAAAGCCCAGAAGATTTCCGCGCCGGCATGGAAGGCCGCTGGCGCAACAGGCTCGTCGCAGCAGAAAAGGCGGGACTCAATATCGTGCGCACCGGCGCCAACCCCGGCCAGTACCGCTGGCTGCTGGATGAGGAGCGTTCGCAGCGCGCCAGCCGCGGCTTCCATGGTCTGCCTGTCGAGTTCGTCGAAGCCTATATCCATGCGCGCGCGCAGACCACGAAGACGGCGCTGGTGATGCGTGCCGACCAGGGCAAGGACAAGATCGCGGCGATGCTGTTCCTGATCCACGGCACAGCCGCCACCTATCACGTGGGCTGGTCAAACGATGCCGGCCGCGACACCAATGCGCACAACCTGCTGCTGTGGCGTGCCTTCCATGAACTGAAAGAGCGCGGCGTGCAGCAGCTGGATTTGGGTGGCATCAATACCCGCAGCCTGGCGGGCATCTCGCGCTTCAAGATCGGTTCGGGTGGCAAAGTGGTGACCTACGCCGGCACCTTCGTCTGACGCGTGCCCGGTTGACGCGTGCCCGGTTGACGCGTGCTTGTGTGACGCCAGCTGCAGTGACGCGAACCTATTTGAACGGTGCGCGATACAGCCACACCGGTTTGTCTTCCACGGTCTTCAGCACCGCGGTCGGCTTCACGCCTTCCGCGACGAACTCCAGGCTCACCAGCCACGCACCGGGCTTCAGCTCCGCCCTCGCCTTCGCCATCGCGCGCGGCATGCTTTCAGGACGCTGGAACAGGTAGACCATGTCATGCGCCGACCAGTCGGCCTTCCACATGTCGCCCTGCCGCACCCTCGCCCAGGGGCACAGCAGCGCGCAGGCGATGCGCAGTGGCCAACTCCATTCGACGCCATGAATGGACGCTTGCGGATACAACGTATGCAGCGCGCGCAGCCCATGACCGAGACCGCAGCCCGCATCGAGGATGGAAGCGCCGGCCGCCAGGGGCGCCAGTTGCGGCAAGTCGCGCAAGGCCGGCGCGGGCGTGGGGAACAGCGGCGCGTCATGCCAGGCATTCATCGGATAGACCAGCGCGATGATCACCAGCGGCAGCAGCCAGGCCCAGCCCGGCAAGGCCATCGATGCGGCCGTACCGGACAACAGCAGCGACAGAGGGAATCCGGCCGCAATCGCGACGCGACGCCAGAAGGTGCCGGCCAGCGCGCTCAGCCCGGCACCCGCGGCGGTGGCCAGGGCGATCGCAAGCCATGCAGGCAAGGATAAGCGCAGCATCAGTCCGTACAGGAACCAGCTGCCAGACCAGGCCATCAGCGCAGGCAGCGGCCAGCGCAGCAATAATGTGGAGATCGCATTCACGGCGCGATTATAGAGGCCTGCCACAGCTCATGCGCCGAGATTGACTACACTATAGGCTGTCAGGCTTCATCCACCTCGCAATCCTCTCGCAAAAGGAGACCGTAATGCGCGTCAAGCAGATCCTCACCGGTGTCGAACTCGTGATCGCCGATGTCGAAGTTGAACTCAATGGCGAACTGCGCTCCAGCCACACGCTGTGCGCACTGCTGAAGGACGACAGCAATAAAGAAGTGCTGATCCCGCTGAACACGCCCGACGGCCGCCCCATCTTCATGAACCCGGAAAATGCGATCGCGTCTGCCGGTCATCACTGAAGCGGCGCTGCCTGCCCCTAACCGCGGTTGTCCCCATCCATCACCCGTCACCCTGCCCACATCATGCCGACCCGACTGCTGACAGAAACCTTCACGCGCTTCGTCGAATCGGAGCGTGCGGGCGGCATCTTGCTGGTGCTGTGCACCGTGGCCAGCCTCGCGCTGGCCAACTCGGCTTCAGGCGCGGGCTGGCTGGCCTTCTGGCATGCGAGCGTTGGCGGCATGAGCATCGAGCATTGGGTCAACGATGGCCTGATGGCCATCTTCTTCCTGATGATCGGGCTGGAACTGGAGCGCGCGCTGTATGTCGGCGAGTTGTCCAGCCTGCGCCATGCGCTGTTGCCGATCTTCGCGGCGATCGGCGGCATGGCGGCACCGGCACTGATCCATTACGCGCTCAATGGCGGCTTGCCGACCCAGCCCGGGCTCGGCATACCGATGGCCACCGACATTGCCTTCGCGCTGGGCGCATTGTCGCTGCTGGGTGCGCGCATACCGGCACCGCTGAAAGTCTTCGTCGTCGCCTTTGCGGTCATCGACGACCTTGGCGCAATCGTGATGATTGCGCTGTTCTACACCAAACAGCTGTCCTTGCCACACCTGGCCGGCAGCCTGGCGGTGTGGGTCTTGCTGCTGGTGCTGAACCGCTCGCGCCGCGTGCATGCGCTGCCGCCCTACCTGATCGGCGGCGCGCTGATGTGGGTGCTGATGCTGCAATCGGGCGTGCATGCGACGCTGGCCGGCGTGCTGCTGGCATTCGCGATCCCCTTCCATGCGCGTGACGCGCACACGCCGTCGCCATCGCACGTACTCGAGAACTGGTTGCACAAGCCGGTCGCCTTCCTCGTGCTGCCCATGTTCGCGCTGGCCAATACCGGCGTGGTGATGCAGGCCTCGCTGTGGGAACAGCTGACGGCGCCGAACGGGCTCGGCATCATGGCCGGGCTGGTAGCGGGCAAGCCGGTCGGCATCCTGCTGCTGTCGGCGCTGGCCGTCACGCTGCGCATCTGCCGCCTGCCCGAACAGATGAATTGGACGCACGTGCTGGGCGCCGGCCTCTTGGGCGGCATAGGCTTCACGATGTCGATCTTCATCACCGGGCTGGCCTTCGGCGAGCAGCCGCTGCTGGTGGATGCGTCGAAGCTCGCGATTTTCGCGGCATCGGTGCTGGCGGGGGTGCTGGGGTCGGTGGTTCTGCTGGCGGCGGGCAGGCGCAGCGCGGTCAACGAAACTGCCTGAATGTTCAACGATGCTGGATCCCGGCCTGCGCCGGGATGACAATCAGAGGCCGGTAGTCGCTGCGATGTCGTCCCGGCGCAGGCCGGAATCCAGCGACGCCCAACCAGCGACGTTCAACCAGCTTCGGTGCTTCAGTTGCAGGCCCGATTCAAAGGAAGCGATCCAGCATCTTGCGCGACATGCGGTCGAGCGCGCGCAAGTCATGGACGCGGTAAGTCACGCCGTGGCTGTCGGTAATCAAAAGACCGCTGCCCTTCAGGCGACGTATGTCTTCCTCGCCCTTGAGCACGAAGCTCGTCAGCCCGCGATCCGTTTGCACCTGCCAGGTGCTCGGCGTGGCGAAGGTGGACACGGACACCAGCTGGTCGATCACGGGCATGAACTCGCGCTGCGCAATCTCTTCCTGCAACAGTCGACGGGTATCGGCGTCCAGCCCCGACAACTGTGGAATGAACGCCAGTTCATGGCCATCGGCGCCAACCAGCGACACGTTCTCGCCCGGCGCATCGATGGGGAAGGCTTGCACCGGCACCACGCCAACATGGGCGTGGCCCTGCTCGTCGGTGAACACCAGTTTGCCGAAACTGTCGCGGTGAATGCGGTGCGCGACCGGCATCCAGGCCTTGCCGCTGGATTCTTCGATCATGTGCTCACCTTGGTCAGCGGGATCTGCAGCCGCGAAGGTTCGCTATCCTCGGTATCGACATTGCGTGCCTGCGCCTCGTACAGGCGCCAGTAGGCGCCGCGTTTTTCCATCAGTTCTTCGTGCGAGCCGATCTCGACCACCTCGCCACGCTCCAGCACGATCAGGCGGTCGGCCCGGCGCAGCGTCGACAGGCGGTGCGCGATCGCGATGGTCGTGCGGCCCTGCACCAGATTGTCGAGCGCCTTCTGGATTTCTTTTTCAGTTTCGGTATCGACGCTGGAGGTCGCCTCATCCAGCATCAGGATGTGCGGGTTGATCAGCAGCGCGCGCGCAATCGAGATGCGCTGGCGTTCGCCGCCGGACAGGCCCTGCCCGCGCTCGCCGACGATGGAATCGTAGCCATGACGCAGGCGCAGAATGAATTCATGCGCATGCGCAGCGCGCGCAGCGGCGATAACCTCGGCCCGGGTCGCGCCCGGCTTGCCGTAGGAGATGTTGTCGGCAATCGTGCCGTGGAACAGGAAAGGCTCCTGCAGCACGAGGCCGATGTGCTTGCGATAGTCGGCGACCGCAAAGCGGCGGATATCAGTACCGTCAACCAGGATCGCGCCGTCGCTGACATCGTAGAAGCGGCAGATCAGGTTCATCAGCGTGCTCTTGCCCGATCCGCTGTGACCGACCAGGCCGATCATCTCGCCCGGCTTGATGTCGAAATTGATGCCCTTCAGGATGCGGCGGCTGCCATGGCGGAAGCCGACGTCGCGCATCGAAATCGTTCCCGGCACCGGTGCCACCGCAACCGGATTGGCCGGCTCCGGCACGCTGGAGCTGTGGTCGAGGATGTCGAAGATGCGCTTCGCGCCTGCCGCCGCCTTTTGCGTATGCGACACGATGCGGCTCATCGAATCCAGGCGGCCGTAGAAGCGGCCGATGTAGGCGATGAAGGCCACCAGCACGCCCACCGTCACGCCATGGTGGATCACCAGCCAGATGCCGAAGGCCCAGACCACCAGCAGGCCGACTTCGGTCAGCATCGTGACGGTCGGCGCGAACAGTCCCCAGGTGCGGTTGAGCTTGTCGTTGACAGCCAGGTTATGCATGTTGGCATCGCGGAAGCGATCGGATTCGCGCGCTTCCTGCGCAAAGGCCTTCACGACGCGAATGCCGGGGATGGTATCGGCCAGCACGTTGGTGACGTCGCCCCAGATACGGTCGATCTTCTCGAAACCGTAGCGCAGGCGGTCACGGACGCTGTGGATCAGCCACACGATCAGCGGCAGCGGCAGCAAGGTGACGATGGTCAGCCACGGATTGATGGTGAACATGACCACGGTCGTCATCATCAGCAGCAGCACGTCGGTGACGAAATCCAGCGCATGCAGCGACAGGAACACGCAGATGCGGTCCGATTCATTGCCGATACGCGCAATCAGGTCGCCGGTGCGCTTGGCGCCGAAATAATCGAGCGACAAGGTCATCAGGTGGTCGAAGGTCGCCGTGCGCAAATGCGCGCCGATGCGCTCGGATACCAGCGCCAGCAAATACGTTCGCCACCACCCCAGACCCCAGGCGAGAAGCGCCGCCACCAGCAGGCCGGACAGGTAGATGATCACGTCATGGGTGTCGATTTCGGCGCCGGTCTGCTGCGGGATCAGGATCTCGTCCATCAGCGGCATCGACAGGTAAGGCGGCACCATCAAGGCGGACGTGGAAGCCAGTGTCAGGAAGAAGCCCAGCAGCAGCTGCATCTTGTACGGCTTGGCAAAACGCCACAGGCGGAACAGTACCCAGGTCGAGACCGGCTCCTGCAGTTCGCGGTGGCAGACCGGGCATTCCTCGCTGTCGTCCGGCAGCGCCGACTGGCAGCTCGGGCAGCGCGCTGTGGCATCGTCGTCGGCCGGCGGCTGTCCGGCGCGGGCGGCCTGGACCTTGTCAAATTGCTGGATGAAGCGGATCGCGCCGACTTCCTGCTCCAGCGTGAAGCGCCAGCGCGCGAGCAAGCCGTGCGCGCCATGCAGCGCCAGCATGGCCACGCCGCCGTGGTCGCTATGGTGCAGCGTCAGTTCAGGCGCCAGCGTCCAGCCGGTCCACCCTGCGCCATCGGAATCGCTTATGATTCGTTCCGTCGTCAGCAATACGCGGCCGGTCGCGAATTTCAGCGTAGCGTCGAGGTCGGGTTCGAGCGTGGCGAGGACCAGTTCCCCCGGATGCAGCGGCGGTATCGAGCGAGAACCCGATGCGGCCTCCGCCGGTTGCGGATGGTTCTGACCGTGCGAACTTTGCGAACTGTGCGTGACGCTGGACGACATGTATATGGAAAGCAGGCCAACAAAACCGCTATCTTACTCTTTTGTCCGGATTCCCCTCCCAATGAGTTCTTCAGAGACCGTCCAGCCGATGCCCGCGGGCCCGCTGGAACTCAAGGTGCTGCGCGTGACCTACCTGCGCGGCCCGAACATGTGGACCTACACGCCCGTGATCGAGGCGTGGATCGACCTCGGCGTTCTTGAAGAATGGCCCAGCAACCGCCAGCCCGGCTTCGTCGACCGACTGTTGTCGGTGTTGCCAAACGTGGCCGCCCATCATTGCAGCCCGGGCGTGCCGTATGGTTTCGAGCAACGGCTGCGCGATGGCACCTGGATGGGCCACATCCTCGAGCACGTGATCATCGAATTGATGGAAATGGCCGGCCTCGAGGCCGGCTTCGGCCAGACCCGCGAGACCACGAAGTCCGGCACCTACCGCATGGTGTTCCGCGTGCCTGACGAGACGGTCGGCCGCGTCGCGCTGGCTTCAGGCCTGGCGCTGCTGCATGCGGTAATCAACAAACAAGCTTTCGATGTCGAGCCCGAGCTCGCCAAGATCCGCAAGGCGATTGACGAGCATTACCTGGGCCCGAGCACGGCGCACATCGTCGCCAGCGCAAAAAAACGCAAGATCCCGCATATCCGCCTCAACCAGGGCAACCTGGTGCAGCTGGGTTATGGCGCCTTGCAGAACCGCATCTGGACGGCCGAGACTGACCTCACCAGCGCGATCGCCGAAGGCATCGCCGGCAACAAGGACCTGACCAAGTCGCTGCTGCGCAGCTGCGGCGTGCCGGTGCCCGAGGGCGAAGTCGTGCACAGCGCCGACGCGGCATGGGAAGCGGCCGAAGACATCGGCCTGCCGGTGGTGGTCAAGCCGCGCGACGGCAACCGCGGCCGTGGCGTGATGCTGAACCTGCGCACGAAGGAAGACATCTTCGCCGCCTATGAAGTGGCGCGCGCCGAAGACCCGGACGTGATCGTCGAGCGCTTCATCGAAGGCCCCGAGCACCGCGTGCTGGTGGTGGGCGGCAAGGTGGTGGCCGTCGTGCGCGGCGAAAGCGCATGGGTGACAGGTGATGGCAAAGCCACTGTCGCGCAGCTGGTCGACGCGCAGATCAACAGCGACCCGCGCCGCGGCAATGCCGACATCCATCCGCTCGAGCGCCTCGACCCATACACCAACAGCGTCATCCAGGCCAACCTGCAGCGCCAGAAGCTGACGCCCGAGTCCGTGCCGGCCGACGGCCAGCGCGTGCTGATCGCCGCCAACGGCAACCATGCGATCGAATGCACTGACAAGATCCATCCGGAAGTCGCGCATACCTGCACGCTGGCAGCGCGTGTGATCGGTCTCGACATTGCCGGCATCGACCTCGTCTGCAAGGACATCTCGCAGCCGCTGGAAGTACAAGGCGGTGCGGTCGTCGAAGTCAACGCCGGCCCCAGCCTGCTGATGCACCTGAAGCCGGCCGAAGGCCTGCCGCAGCCGGTGGGCGATGCAATCGTATCGGCGCTGTTCCCCGAAGGCCAGCGCGGCCGCATCCCCATCGTCGGTGTGACCGGCACCGAGGGCACGACGCAGATTGCGCGCCTGGTCGCGTGGCTGATGCAACTGTCCGGCGCGCGCGTCGGTGTGGCATGCCGCGACGGCCTGTTCGTCGGCCCGCGCCGGCTCGAGGCTGGCAATGCTGCACACTGGGAAGCGGGCCAGCGCCTGCTGATCAACCGTAACGTTGAAGCAGCGGTGTTCGAAAACGACCCGATGACGCTGCTGACCGAAGGTCTGGCCTATGACCGCTGCTGGGTCGGCATCGTCACCGACACCAAGCCGGTGCCGGGACTGGACGAACACCTGATGACCGAGCCCGAGCATCGCTACAAGATCATGCGCACGCAAGTCGATGTCGTGGTCGAGACCGGCGTCGCGGTATTGAACGCGACCGACGAAGTGGCGCTGTCCATGGCTGAGCTGTGCGACGGCGACGTGATCCTGTATGCGGCCGATGGCCAGCATCCGGCACTGCTCGCACAGCGCGAGGCTGGCAAGCGGGTCACCTATATCAGCGAGAACAAGATCATCCGCGCCAGCGGCAATGACATCGTCGATGCGCTCAGGCTCGACCGTGACCTGTCGCCGGCCGCGCATGAGCTGCCGACCGATGTATTGCTGGCCGCAATCTCCGGCGCCTGGGCGCTGGGGCTTGACACGCAGTTGATCCGCACCGGACTCGAGACCTTTGGCACCGTCGATACCCAGACCCTGGTGATCGCCTGAAGCGATAACACGGACAGCACTGACAGCACCGGCAAAAGACAAGCAGGAAAACAGACATGGAATTGATGCAGACCCGCGCGCTGCGCGGCCCGAACCTGTGGAGCCGCTACACCGCGCTCGAAATGGAAGTCGTGTGCACACCCGATGAATGCACCATCGACGGCATGCCCGGCTTTGAAGACCGGCTGCGCAGCCTCTGCCCCGGCGTAGCCGACCTGCGTGCGCCCGGCTACCACGGCCCGCTGACACTGGCCCATGTGCTGGAAGCGACCATGCTCGCGCTGCAGACGCAGGCCGGCTGCCCGGTCAGCTTCAGCCTGACCAATGCGACGCCGGTCGAGCGCCGTTACCAGGTGGTGGTCGAGTACAGCGAAGAAGACGTCGGCCGCCGCGCACTGAAGATGGCGCTCGCGCTTGCGGACTGTGCCTTTGCACAGGCGCGCGGCACACTGGCCAACGACGCCGACACGCCGGACGTGGCAGCGATGGTGGCCGAACTGCGCGAACTGGACGAAGACGAGCGCCTCGGCCCGTCCACCGGCTCCATCGTCAATGCGGCGGTCGCCCGTGGCATTCCGTTCAAGCGCCTCACGCAAGGCAGCCTGGTGCAGATTGGATGGGGCCATCGCCAGCGCCGCATCCAGGCGGCCGAAGTCGATTCCACCAGCGCCGTCGCCGAGACCATCGCGCAGGACAAGAATCTGACCAAGCACCTGCTGCATGCGGCCGGCGTGCCGGTACCGCTGGGCGCGCCCGTGAAGGACGTGGATGAAGCCTGGGCCGTGGCACAGAAGATCGGTTTTCCGGTGGTCTGCAAGCCGCAGAACGGCTCGCAAGGCAAGGGCGTGACCGTCAACATCCAGACCCGGGAGCAGCTGGCACTGGCTTTCCAGTCGGCGACGGAAGCGGCGCGCGGCAAGGGCCCGGTGCTGGTCGAGAAGTTTTTCCCCGGCAGCGACTACCGCCTGCTGGTCGTCGGCAACCGCCTGATCGCCGCTGCGCGGCGCGACCCGCCGCAAGTGGTCGGCGACGGCAAGCACACGGTCAAGCAGCTGGTCGACGTGGTGAACGCCGACCCGCGCCGCAGTGATGGACATGCGACCTCGCTGACCAAGATCCGCTTCGACGATATCGCGATGGCCTGCCTGTCCGACCAGGGCCTGAAGCCCGACTCGGTGCCCGAGAAAGGCCGCCGCGTCGTGCTGCGCAATAACGCCAACCTGTCGACCGGCGGCAGCGCCACCGACGTCACCGATGACGTGCATCCGGAAACGGCATCGCGCGCGATCGATGCGGCCGCGATGGTCGGCCTGCATGTATGCGGCGTGGACATCGTCTGCGAAAGCATCATGCGCCCGCTGGAAGAGCAGAATGGCGGCGTGGTCGAGGTCAATGCCGCACCCGGCCTGCGCATGCACCTGAACCCGTCGTACGGCAAGGGCCGTAACATCGGCGAAGCGGTGATGCAGCTGATGTTCGCGCAAGGCGATGACGGCCGGATCCCGGTGGTGGCCGTCACCGGCGTCAACGGCAAGACCACCACCACCCGCCTGATCGCGCATGTGCTGGCCACCAAGGGCCTGTGCGTCGGCATGACCAATACCGATGGCGTGTACGTCGGCGGCCGCCAGACCGACAGCGGTGATTGCAGCGGACCGAAGAGTGCGCGCAATGTGCTCGCGCATCCGCATGTGCAGGCAGCGGTGCTGGAGACGGCGCGCGGCGGCATGCTGCGCGAAGGCCTCGGCTTCGACAAATGCTCGGTGGCCGTCGTCACCAACATCGGCGAAGGCGACCACCTCGGCCTGAACCACATCCATACGCCGGAAGACGTCGCGCGCGTGAAGCAGATGATCGTGCAGAACGTCGCACCGACCGGCCATGCCGTGCTGAACGCCGCCGACCCGCTGGTGGCCGGCATGGCGCCGCACTGCCCGGGCAAGGTGATCTTCTTTGCGCAGAATGCGTATCACCCGGTGCTGGTCACGCACCGTGCGCGCGGCCATCGGGTGGTGTTCGTCGACAACGGCGACATCGTGGTGGCCGAAGGCGCGCATCTGCAGCGCATGCCGCTGTCGCGCGTGCCGCTGACGCGCGGCGGCCTGCTCGGCTTCCAGGTCGAGAACACGCTGGCGGCGGTAGGCGCATGCTGGGCGCTGGACCTGCCGTGGGAATTGATCGTCGAAGGCGTCATGAGCTTCAACAATGACACCAAGGGCGCACCGGCACGCTTCAACGTGATGCGCTACCGCGATGCGACCGTGGTCGCCGACTATGGCCACAACCCGCATGCGATGCGCGCACTGGTCGCGGCCTTCGATGCGCTACCGGCAACCGAGACGACCCGGCGCACCGTTGTCATCAGCGGCGCCGGCGACCGTCGCGATGAAGATCTGCGCGAGCTGACGCGCGTGTTGGGCGCGGCTTTCGACAATATCGTGCTTTTCGAAGATGCGTGCCAGCGTGGCCGTGCCGATGGCGAAGTACTGGCGCTGCTGCGCGAAGGCTTGCAGGGCGCAACCCGCGCCAGCCATGTCGAAGAAATCCGCGGCGAATTCATCGCAATCGACCGCGGACTGGCAATGCTGAAGCCCGGCGACCAGTGCCTGGTGCTGGTCGACCAGGTGGAAGAGGCGCTCGTGCACCTGACGCAGCGGGTCGCCGGCGCCTGAAGCCTGTCCACCCGGATCGCGGCCGCGCCCCGTGCGTGGCCAGATGCCGCCGCCATGAGAAAGGGGACCTCACGGTCCCCTTTCTCATGCGCATAACCGGCGAACGACAGCCTTACATGCGCCAGCCGTAGCCGAGGTAGACCACCGGCGTGTAATCGCGCTCGACGATGGGGCTGGACGACTGGGCCGACGACAGTCGGTTGACCGACGCGCCGAAGAACACGGCGCCAGTGCGGTTGAATGCATACAGGCCGCTGACGCCGACACTGAACGCGGTGCCCGAGCCGGGCGCATAGGCGGCGCGGCCAGCGGCGACTTCATTGCTGCGCACGCCGAAGTAGTAGTCGTTCATCTTCGCATCCTGCCAGGTGGCGCTGACGATGCCGTTCAGCCGGAATGCCATGTCCTTGACCAGCGGACGGATGAACTGCACTTGCGCGACCTGTCCCTTGCTCTTGCCGGTGATGTCGAAGCCGTAGTCGACGTTCAGCACGCCGACCCCGGTCTGCCAGCGCAGGCTGGGACCTGCGTCGACCGCGAAATCACGATCCGCCATGCCGGCGGTCTTCACGCTGTCGGACGCATCGTAGCCGAAGCGCGGCTCTGCATACAGGCCGATGCGCAATGATTCATCGGCTGACACGAAGCCCCAGGCCCCGGCCTTCAAACCGCTGATGTAAGCGACATCCTTGTACTGGTACTGCAGCACCGGTAGCGCGAGGAAGCGCACGCCGCTGCTGCCCGGCACCTTGGGCAGCACGCCACCGCCGATGCCGATGAAGTTCTGCGGGGTGGGCAGCGGCTGTTGTGCCTGGCGCTCGTCGGCGCTCTCCTGATCGGCCGACGATGCGGCATGCGCACCGCCAATGGCACAGGTGAACAGGCCGGCGAGCAGCGCGGTGGTGCGGAGTGTGGAAGTCATGGTGTTCGTAAGCTCAGTGGTGGTTGATCGTACCCATCGGGGCTCGCCGGGACGAGCCAAAGCGCCAAAGGATACCGGAATCCCGGATCATTTGGCGGTCGGCCCGGGCAGCTCTACCCGGCGCGCGATGCGCGCCTCGAAGGCAGCGACATCGTCGCGGGTATCGAGGTCGATGATGAAGGCGTCATTGGCGGTGTGCAGCACCTGTACCTGCTGCGGATGCTGGTCGAGGAACGGGCGGACCGCGTCAGCCTGCCCCGATGCCACCAGTTCCCGCACCAGCGAACCGTCGAGAACGACCGGATTGCCGCGCTTTCCGGCGACTGACGGATAGACAGCCCGGATACCTTCGGCCCGACGTTGGAATGCGCCCAGCAGCTCGCCGACGTCGTCGGCGCCCAGCAGCGGCTGATCTGCCAGCGCGATGAGCACGATGTCGCAGCGACCGACCAGTGCCTCCAGCCCCAGCCGCACCGATGAGCCCTGCCCGCGCTCCGGCGCCGGATTGCGCACGATGCGCGCCAGCGCAGGATCGACCAGCGGCTCGATCGCATCGGCGTAATGTCCGGTGACAACCACCACGCACGACGCCCCTGCCGCCTGCATCGCCGCCAGCGAGCGCCGGATCAGCGGCTGGCCATCGATCCGGATCAGGCATTTCGGGACTCCGCCCATGCGCGAGCCCTCGCCGGCGGCCAACAGCACGATACCCAGCGGTGGCGCGCTCGTTTGCAGCAGTTCTGTCATTTGTTTTCCTGGTCAGCCGGTCAGGCGTACGCGCCCGGGATCGGCGGCCAAACCTTGCCGGCGGCGGCAAAGGCTTGCCGCGCGCACAGCACCGGTGTCGGATTTTCCGACATTTTGCGCAGTGGTACACAAATTGCTGAAAGCCTGCGAATCCCTAACTCACGCCCAAGCATGGCGACCACCACCACCTCCACCACCACGACGACCACGGCCACCACCGGCGCGGGTGCGATCTCGGGCAATGCCGAACTGCAGAAGATCAAGAAGGATCTTGCTGCGGCGCTGGTCGCTGCCGGCGTGGCGGATGCCAAGCCGACGGATGCCTATCCGAAGGGCTTCCCGATTGCGTATGAAAAGAATGGCTCCGTCAGCAGCGCCACCAACTGGACCGAGGCCTACAAAATGGTCACGCGCCGGGTGGAAGACAAGAACCCCGCAACCCCGGGCACTCTGGTCATCGACACCGGGCTGCTGGCCACGAACCTGAAGGCCACCAAGACGCTGGCGCAGCTGGGCGTGAACTCATTGTCGAAATTCCCGAAGGGTACCTCGGTAACCGGCGCCCTCGACGCGCTGTACAAGCAGACCTCGAACGGCAAGCTGGCCTCGGTGCTGGCCAGGTCCGGCATCTATGACCTGTCCGCTTTCCCGGACGGCACCAGCGCCTTCGCCGCCTTCAAGCTGATCGAAGACCCGACTGACCCGGGCAAGGTATCGCTGGATCGCTATGCAGAATACAAGGCGTCGGCGGCTGCCTTGAAGTCCATGGACATCACCACGCTGGTCAATTTCCCGCGCGGCACCACCCTGCTGGAAGCCAAAGCCCTGGTCGAGCCCAAGGCCGACCTGATGCTGCAGATGGTCGGCGTCGACAAGAGCTACTTCAAGAAGGGCAACATCTCGTCGCTGGAGGCGCTGTCAGTGCTGATGCATCTGCCGGACACCATTCGCGAAATGAAATCGCTGCCCACCGGCATGACCTCGCAAAACATCGCACAGCAATCGGCCGCCGCGAAAAAGCTGGTCTCGATGGGCTATGACAGCCTGGCGCCTTTCGCGGCCATGTCCGCGTTCGCCAATGAAGCGCCGACGGCAACCACGGCACTTGGCGTCGTCAAGAAAATACCAACGCCGGATGATTTGCCATTGCCGAGCTCGGCCAGCACCGAGCGCCAGTTCACGCCAACCACCAAAGTGGCCAAGCGCAGCTATGGCCAGCCCAATCCGGTCAAGACCTCGGTCTACAACGCATTGCCCAGCGAAAAGGTGAAAGCCAATACCCTGCCGGCTTTCCGCGTGGTCACGGCTGCCGAAGTACTTGCCTTTAACACGGCGTTCTGGCCGCAGCGCGCTGTCACCAGCGGCAATTAAGCGCCCAAGCGACGCACTCGTCGCTTTCCTGCAAGAAAATGCCGGCATCAGTGCGGAATTGATCGCCCTTACACTTTTTTTTGTGACAGAAATATTTCCTGTGGCCTAGACTCTGCGTGGGAAATAGTTTCTGGAGACAAACAATGAAGCACCTCTGGTGGATTGCCGTCGCCTGTGCCAGCATCGTCGGCCCGGCCCTCGCTGCTGATGAGGCAGCCAGCCCCTACAAGCCCTTCGTCGTCCTCGACTCGTCGACCGAAAAAGACTCGCTGGCCAACGAATACATCGCCGCCAACATCACGCTCGGCGTGAAGACGGCCGGCAAAGTTGAATACTCGATCAAGTCCGGCCTCAGCCTGAAAGACGTGCCGAACAGCTCCAGCGACACCTTGAGCGGCAACATCGAAGGCAAGGTCAAGAAGTCATTCGACATTGGCACCTTCTTCACGCCTTACGTCGCGCTGCGGCTGGGCCAGAAGATCAACGCCAACACGACCTCGTTCACGCATTACTCGGTCGATGCCGGCCTGAAGATCCCGATGACCAGCACCACCGCGCTCGACGTCGGCGTGCGCCACCGCGATGCCTTCGAAGCCTCGCAGCACTTCAAGAGCTTCCGGGTGCACTCGACCCTGCTGTGGGACCTGAGCCCGGCCAACACGCTGGGCCTGCGCTTCACGAAGAGCTATGCGGACTACGCAGGTTCACCGACCTCCGAAGAGCGCGAAACCTGGCGCGTTCACTGGCAGCACAATTATTAATCGCTGTCCGCGCATTTCCAGACAAGGCCTCGCATCTAATGATGCGGGGCTTTTTTCATTGCCCGCAGCTGCTGCAATGCAGCATAATCAAGGGGCGGCTTTCGTGCTTTCCTGACATGGTCGGCCTTTCCTGACATAATCTGCGTTTAAAGCTGACAAAAACCTGACGGTCACTTGTTAGACTCGCTGCTCAATTTATTGTTTTTTGGAAACTTTCGGATCGTTCATCGATATGATTGATCGCTATCTTCAGATGCGCCCCCCCATTGCCCGCTGGCTGCTGGCCGCGGTGCTGACCGCCGCCCTACCCATGACCGCTGGCGCCCAAGTGCGCCCGGAAGATAAACCCGCGCTGGCTGTGCTGGGCATTGATGACCTGATCAGCCTTGCGCTTCAACACAATCCCGGCCTGAAGGCCAGCCAGCGCAGCGTGGACATTGCCAGCGCCGCCGTGACCACGGCCGGGGCGCTGCCCAACCCGCGGCTGGAGATGAACACTGGCCGCAACTCGGCACCCATCGGCACCACGCAGGCTGGTCGCGTGAATGGTATCGGCGTGTCGCAGTTCGTTGAAAATCCGGCGCTGCGCAGCGCGCGCATCAATTCCGCGCTGTATGCCGAATTGGGCAGCCAGCAATCGCTGGCGCTGACGCGCAATGAACTGGTCGGCCAGGTCAAGCTGCGCGCCTACGAATACTTGCTTCGGCGCGAAGAGGCCCAGGCCGCAGCCGACGCGCTGTCGCTGCTGGAGCAGACCCGCGAACGGATCAAGGTCCGTGTCGAGACTGGCGAGACCGGCAAATTCGACCTGATCCGCGCCGATGCCGAGATCGTCAACGCGCGCCAGCGCGAAGAAACCGCACGGCTGCAGATCGCGCAGGCAGCGATCTCGCTGAACCGGCTGGCGGCTGGCATGCTGCCCGTGCGCTGGGAGCTGGATGCGATGCTCGACGATGCCGAGGCGCTGCCTTCGCTGGAAGCGCTGGAAGCGCTGAAACTGACCGCCGTCAAGCAAAACCCCGAGATCCGGCTGCTGGAGGCTGAATTCGAGCGCAACAAGTCACGCATCGACGAAGCCTCGGCCAGCCGCCTGCCCGGCGTCGAGTTCCGGCTATCGCAGGTGCGGGATCCTGACGTCCGCCAGGACATGGTCGGCGTGTCAATACAGCTGCCGCTGTTCGACCAGAAGCGCGGCCCACGCGCCGAAGCGATCGCCGAGCGCGAGCGCACGATTGCGCGGCTCGACGGCCGGCGCGCAGAATTGATTCAACAGCTGGAGCTCGCCTGGCGCTCGGTCGAGATCGCGCGCGTTCGCGTGCAGGCCCTGTCCGAAGGCGCGATCAAGGCGGCCGAGGCCGCGTTGCGCGTGTCGGAGGCCGCCTACCGCTTCGGCGAGCGCGGCATCCTTGAGGTGCTGGATGCCCAGCGCGTGCTGCGCTCGGTACGACAGGACTTGCTGCTGGCTCGCTTCCAGTTGCAGTCCTCGCTGATCGAACTCGATACGCTGGCCGGCCGCTACGCCAGCACTGCCCAATGAATCTCATCCCTGGTCACGCCTGTTCAACGCAGACTTGCGCCGACTTACGCCTGATCCACGCCCACGCTACGCCTATCCCACTTTCGTCAACCATGCGCACTATGCACGCACTGAATTCCAAGAAAATGGCCGCCCTATGCCTGATGAGCGCGGCGCTGCTGCTCGCCGGCTGCGGCAAGGACAAACCGCAGCCCGAGGCACCGAAGGTCGAGGCCAAAAGTGACCCGATGGAGGTCACGCTTGATCCTGCGATGACCCGGCAGTTCCGCGTCGAAAACGCGGCTGTGTCCGAGATCGCCGTCACCCAGCTGGTGGCCGGCCGTATCGAGGCCAATGAACAGCGCACCACCCGCATCGGCGCGTCCGTCACCGGCCGCGTGGTGCACGTGCTGGCCGAAGTCGGCGACCGCGTGAAGGCCGGCCAGGCGCTGGCCATGCTCGCCAGCCCGGAATTGACCCAGGCACAGCTTGCCTTCCTGCGCGCGCTGTCGGCCACCAAGCTGGGCGAGCGCACCGTCGAACGCGCGCAGGCATTGGTGGCGGCCGACGTGATCGGCAATGCCGAGCTGCAGCGGCGCGAAGTCGAACTCAGCGTCGCGCGCGCTGAACTGCGCGCCGCGCAAGACCAGCTGCGCCTGATCGGGCTGACGCAGGTGCACGTCGACCGCCTGCGCGATACCGGCGCGATCACGTCCGAAGTGCCGATCACCTCGACCCGCACCGGCATCGTGATCGAGCGCAAGGTCAGCCAGGGCCAGGTCGCACAGCCGGGTGATCCGCTGTTCACGGTGGCCGACCTGTCGAATGTCTGGGTC
>JACCDQ011914229.1_pt1 | contig 17246 bp, 23 predicted proteins | sample 7446031 | NCBI WGS metagenome assembly JACCDQ01 (sample SAMN15323442, study PRJNA562643) | freshwater metagenome | isolation source: river surface water | place: USA:Blue River Watershed | collected 2017-08-17
CGTGAACACACCCACTCACGTCTTTGCCATTCACCTGGTTTTTCAGCAAAAACCATCCAAATGATCAAACCGCTCATCACAGACCAAATTGGGTTAGAAATCAAAGTTTTCATCAAAATACTCCTTTAAAAGCCAATAGATATAAGGCACTGCATCAATACTGTATAAATATACAGTATTTTTAGAAGATGTCAAGAAATTACTTAAAATCCATAAAAATGGCTTGCTGGGGCAGATAATTGATAATTAGACATCCCATACGCTTGGGTTCCTTTGGGGGAAAGCTCAGGGTCTTATTCCCCTTACCCGAGGAGAAAAGATAGTTTGCAATAAGGAAATATTGTCATGTTCTTAACAACGCTTCGCGCTCCACTCTCACGAGTTTTATTCAGTGCCTGTTTGGTATTTTTTTCCAGTCTGTCTTTAGCGCAAGTCGAGATTCCAGATGCGAAAGTTTCTCAGGGTATTGAATACATCAGTGGTGGTATCGGCAGCGAAGAATCTGATGCGCTTTTGTCCTTGGGTAAAAAGTGGCCCTTGGTTTTGGAGTTTTCCCAGGATCATCCACAAAGACCATTGTGGGTGGCTGATGTCAAGGTCAAAATCATGGATCAAAAAAAGAAGGTGGTTTTTGAAGCCTTGAGTGAGGGACCCATCATGTTGCTAAAAATCATTCCTGGCAAATACGATGCTGAATACACATTCGAAGGCAAAGTTTTGAAACGTCCTTTGGTGATTGAAGAGGCCAAGTTTCAAAAGCAATCGGTTGTTTGGCCACGCTAAAGCACAATAAGGCACCGTGCGCTCAGCATTTCTTGACAACATCAAAGGCATTGCTTGCCTCTTGATTGTTTTTCATCACTTGGCTTTTTATGGGCCGATGTCGGATATAGCAAATCAAGTGATACCCCAAACGATTGATTTTTTGATTTATCACGCTCGTCTGGCAGTTGCTGTATTTCTTTGTGTGGGTGGTTTTCTTACTGGCTTAAAGCTCAGCGCGCCTAATTTTTTCGTCAAGCATTCTGTCCAGCAAGTGATTTGGCACAAGTATCTTCGCCTGGTGATCCCATACCTCGGCGCCATTGCTTTGGCTATCGCAGCATCTTTTGTGGCCAGCCGCTTGATGCAACACCATTCAATTTCTGCGATGCCAGATGTGCCTCAATTACTGAGTCATTTATTCTTCTTACAAAACATCCTGGGCTATGAGTCTTTATCGGCCGGCCTTTGGTATGTCGCGATTGATTTTCAATTATTTGCCGTTTGTGCCCTGGTGGTTTTCTTGGTGGAAAAGTTATCGCCGGCGAGCTGGAGCTATCGCAGCACACGCCTGATCAGCCTGATCATTTTCTGCGCCCTCACCATTGCCTCAGTGGTGTTCTTTAATCGTGATGATGTGTATGACGTTTGGTTCATTTTCTTTTTCGCGACCTATGGCTTGGGTTTTCTGGCAGCCCACTTAGCAAAAAGCCAATCACATCAGGTTTTGATTCTATCGGTGGTAGCCATCACCATTTTTTCTCTTTATTACCAAGATTTCAGAGAAAGATTGTTAATTGCATTACTGATGGCGTTTTTGTTATTCAGCAGCTATCAAAGCAGTTGGTCACAATCCAAATTTTGGAATAACCCGCTGAGAAAAATTGGAGAGATGTCTTATTCAATTTTCTTAGTCCACTTCCCTGTCTCTTTGGTGATCAGTGGCATTTGGGTGCACGTTTATCCAAGCGATCCTTGGATGAATGTTCTTGGCATGGGTTTATCAGCATCACTGAGTTTGTTGCTGGCCATTCCTTTCTACAAGTACGTAGAAAAGAATTAAATCTGATAACTCAAATCCAACAATCAAACCCAACCCTGTTTCCACTCCAATACATCAGAGAGCGATCTCCACTGAATTGTTTTTTGCCGCTTACTCATCACCGCTTCAATCACAACCTGTTCGATTGGACCGCCCTCAACTTCTGGCTCAATCACTTTGATCACCATGAAATGCTTTTCTTTATTCAGAGGTGTCACAGCCGTCCATTTACTCAAGAGTAATTTTTTAGGATGAATGGGATTCTTGGTCATGGTCAGCCTTCAATAGAATCAAAGTGACATTCAATGACTCTTTAACTTTTGTTAAATTCAATAGATACTATGCAGATGAAACAATTATTGCAAGAAACCAAAACAATTGCTGTGGTGGGTTTATCTAATAAACCCGATCGTCCATCTTATGGTGTGACGAAGTACATGCAAGCACATGGCTATAAGATCATTCCAGTCAACCCCACTTGCTCTGAAATTTTGGGCGAGACCTGTTATCCGGATTTGAGCAGCATTCCGGTGCCTGTGGATATGGTGAATGTGTTCAGAAAGTCTGAAGATTGCTTAGAAGTTGCTCATGAGGCAGTCAAAATCGGTGCAAAATCTCTGTGGCTACAGGTGGGCGTGATCAATCAAGAAGCTTTGGATTACGCCACTGCACATGGTTTGACTGGCATCATGAACAAATGCCTGATGGTGGAACATCGTCATTTAGGCCTTTGAGGCCTTTTTCTTGCTAAGTCGAGCGAAGCAGAAATCCTGATTCTGGATTAAGCTAGATGCATGAAAAATATCCATGACATCTTGGCCAGCGAGATCACCCCTAAAAACATCTTTGAAAAAAGACGCCAATTAATCAAACTGGCAGCGATGGGTGCGTTTGGTTTATCCCAAGCAGAAGTTTTCAGTAGAAACGCTTTTGCACAAAGCGGTCAAAAACTGCCTGCCAAAGTGAATCCTCAATATTTCGTGGCAGATAAGCTCACAAGCTACAAAGATGTCACAACCTACAATAATTTTTTTGAGTTCGGCACAGACAAAGCCGATCCAGCGCGCAATGCGCACACCTTAAAAACAAGACCATGGACTGTGAGTATCGAAGGCCTGGTCAACAAACCGAAAGTTTGGGACATTGATGCCCTACTCAAACTGGCTCCAATGGAAGAACGCGTCTATCGCATGCGTTGCGTTGAAGGATGGTCCATGGTCATCCCTTGGATTGGTTATTCCCTATCCCATTTGATCAAAGCCAGTGAACCACAAGGCTCGGCAAAATACATTGAATTCATTTCTTTGGCAGACCCCAAACAAATGCCTGGCCTCAGTAGCCGTGTATTGAAGTGGCCCTACACCGAGGGCTTGCGTTTAGATGAGGCCATGAATCCTTTGACCCTTCTGACATTTGGTCTTTATGGAGAAGTTCTACCCAATCAGAATGGTGCACCCATCCGCATCACAGTGCCTTGGAAGTATGGCTTTAAGAGTGCCAAGTCAATTGTGAAGATTCGAATCACTGATCAAGAGCCCGCAACGAGTTGGAAAGTTTCCGCACCATCCGAGTATGGTTTCTATTCAAATGTGAACCCAGAGGTCAATCATCCGCGCTGGAGCCAAGCAACAGAGAGAAGAATCGGTGCTGAAGGTGGGATATTTGCGCCCAAGATCAAAACTTTGCCTTTCAATGGCTACGCTGAACAAGTAGCACATCTTTATAAAGGCATGGATCTAAGGAAGTTTTATTAAGTGATGAAAGCATTATTGATCGGTATTGGTTTACTGCCATTGGTCCGATTGATAGTACTGGGCTATCAAGATGATTTGACAGCCAATCCAATTGAGTTCATCACCAGGTCAACCGGCACTTGGGCTTTGGTGTTCTTATGTTTGACCTTGGCCATCACACCTCTTCGAAGAATCACCGGCATCAATCAATTGATCACATACCGAAGAACCTTGGGTTTGTTTGTGTTCTTTTATGCCTGTCTGCATTTTTCAATTTGGTTTTGGTTAGACCACGGTTTGATTTTTTCTGAAATGATCATCGATGTGATCAAGCGCCCTTTCATCACCGTCGGATTCATCTCTTTTGTCTTGCTGATTCCACTGGCGCTGACATCCAACCAGTGGGCGGTTAAAAAACTGAAACGTCACTGGGCGAAGTTACATCAATTGATTTATTTGATAGCACCTTTGGTGATCCTTCATTATTTTTGGCATAAGTCGGGGAAGAATGATTACTTGACCGTGGGTATTTATGGCACAGTTATTTTGATACTTCTCGCATTTAGATTAAAACTGAGGTTAAAACAATGAATCTGATCAAACAGCAACATTTAAAGGCATCTGTTTACAGCGGACTGTTGGCTTTACTCATGACCTCTGTGATGAGTTCCGCTAATGCTCAAACAAAACCAAGCGCCATAGAAAAAACTACTCGGATTGGTCAACTTGAATGGGATTTGCATGAAGTAACGATTGGTACCGTCAAGTTGTATGCGCAACAAACCAAGTTTGTTAGCTCTGGCGAAAAAGAAGGCGGTAGCTTTATTTACGAATATGGCTGGACACGCAAAAAAGGATGGACTTGGTTACAACCCTTTGGTGTACCGGCAAAAGATCAAGAACCAGCAGTCCATTTGAATTTCGATGAAGCACAAGCCATCTGTCAATTTTTTGGTAAACGATTGCCCAAGGATCAAGAATGGACATCAGCGGCATTTTTAGAACAGCGGGCGGCTCCTCCACAGCCATTCGTCAAAGGTAAGCGCTACACCTACGCCAATGGCGACACCCCACGGAACTCGCACTGCTTGAATGGCTGTGCAGGTCTAAAAGGACTGGCCCCTGCTAATGTTCTCAATCGCGGTACAGGCCATGTGGCCGTGATGACCACTCAGCCGGGTGTGAATGGATTATTCGATATGGGTGGCAATGTCTGGGAATGGGTAGACGATGGTTCAGGCAATGAAAGAGTCACCCGTGGCGCTTCTTGGTGGTACGGTCCAGAGAATCAAATTGAATCTGCACTGGCTACAAAACCAAGAGATACCAAAGTTGCTTATGTTGGCTTTAGGTGTGTCAGAGATCTGAAGTGAAATTGCATCAACTGATTTAAGTGGTTCGGGTAATCAGAAATGGCGTGATCACCGCCCTCTAGAATCAGTTGGTGTGCATCGGGGTATTTGGCGACCATCTCACGCCAATCTAAAACTTCATCCCCTTTTGCCGCGAGCAAAAAGTAACGATTTGCTTGGGTGATTTTTTCCACATAGATTTCTTGCAACTCATTAATGTATTCTGGCAAGAAATGAAACACCTCATCTTGATGCCATGATTTCTGTTCGCCAATGTATTTCTCTAAATCTCTTGCCGGCTCAATCGCCGGATTGAGCAAACTGACTTTACTATCAAAGAGTTCTCCGAAGTAAGTGGCGTAATAGCCACCCAAAGACGAACCCATGAAAGACAAAGTACTGAATGTTTGTCTTTCAATATGCTCTTTGACCATCTGAATTGCCTGACGAGGTGAAGGAGGTAATTGCGGACAGTACCAAGCGATTGACTCACCCGCTTGAATACGTTCTTCAATAGCAGCTTTGGTCAGCTGAGCTTTGGTCGAGAGCGGAGAAGATTTAAAGCCGTGAAGATAAACAAATAAATGCATGGGAAAGATTTTAATTTTGAATCATGCTTGATGAATGAGACTAATATAGTCGAATATTACTCAAGAAATCAGGTTTCTAAATGCCCACAATTTTTGAAAAGCTTTTATCTGGTGAATTACCCTGTGCCAAGGTGTACGAGGATGATCTCGTGTTTGCTTTCATGGACGCTGGGCAAGTCAATGATGGCCATGTGATCGTGGCATCTAAAAAACCTTATGAAACCATTTTAGATATCGATGAGGAAACTACTCAGCGACTCTTTTTGGTGGCCAAGCGCATTGCGCACGTTGTTAAGGATGTCTTCAAAGCTGAAGGCATCACCCTCTTACAAGCCAACAAAGATGCTGGTTGGCAATCAGTACCGCATATCCATGTGCATGTTTTACCGCGCTACAAAAATGATGGGGTTGAGCTGGTTTGGCCAAGAAAAGAGCCAGGCATTGAACGTCTGAAAGAATTAGCCAAATTGATTCAAGTGCCTAGTCTTTGAAAGATTCATCCATGAACTGTCCGTGCGGCAAAGGTCGCTATGAAACATGCTGTGGAAGATTCCATGAGGGCAAAGAATTAGCTGGTAATGCCGAAGATTTGATGCGCTCACGTTACAGTGCCTTTGTTTTAAAAAATGAAGCTTATTTATTGAGTACTTGGCATCCCTCCACCCGACCTCAAGAACCATTGTTCAACGACGATCCAAGCCAATGGATGGGTCTGACTGTGAAGCAGTTCAGTGAGGCCAGTGATCGCTTAACTGCCACAGTAGAATTTGTGGCAATCTACAAAATCAATGGCAAAGCTCATCGCCTTCACGAAATCAGTTCCTTTGTCTGCGAGGGTCAACAATGGTTATATGTTGATGGACAGTTTCCCAAGATAAAATGATTCTATGAACGACGATATTCTTCTCAAAATGCGTGCAGTCTTCCAAGATTGCCAAAAACAAGCTGTCATATTGGTACAACAGCACCCCAGCATCCACAAAGGTTTCGTGGCTGACATGCAGTTCGCAAGTACTTTTGGAACTTTTTTAGGCGAAATCAAAATCAAGCATGGCATTGATATTGAAAAAGATTCAATTGCTCAACGATTGATCAGTGCTCTCGAAAAAACAGACTCTCACACCATCGGCTTGATTCGAGAAGAAATCTACGATGCTTTGGATAAGATGCAAGCAGAACAATACGCCAGCTATATTTTTATCAGCTGCTTCCCTAGCATTTATAAAGCACTCTCAGAAAAGTAAAGCTCTGCAAGATCAATCGATGATATTACTTCTTGGATGATGTCCAATACTTTTGCATCTCCAAAAACAGAAATGATGCCGACCAAGTGATCAGCAAAAGTCCTAATAAGGCTTCCACGCCAGTCAGATACCTGAGATAGCCATTTGCCACCACGTCACCATAACCAACCGTGGTGTAAGTGATAAAGGATAGGTAGACATAATCCAATAAAGGACCATGGCCACTGCTCACCCCAGTCAAGCCACCCATGCCATCAAAATGTAAAGTCAGCAAATAGCCAAAAGCAAATATCCAAATTTCTACAATATGTGCCATGAAAATCACACCAGCACCGACCAATACTTTGAAACGTGCAGGTAAATGTGAGACTTTAGGTAAACGCTTGTCTAACTGAAACAAGACTTCGTAATGGAACAAGATCACCAAAAGTGCCAAGAGCGTATTGAAGATAAAGGCAAGGATCAGCGTCATAAAAGAATTTATTTTGAATAATGAATCAGCCCATATTACTGATTTATCGCGCTTAACACCACCCGAATGGTCAAGCTTCAGATAAAAAACTCCAGAATGGTTACACTAGGTCCATTGATTAACTTAAAAAGATTGGCGCATGCTCTCTCAGTCAGACAAATTCAATGCCTTGGTGATTGGCTCTTCAGGATCGATTGGTCAGGCCTTCATTGAGCATTTGAATCAACTGCCCAATTGTGCAAAAGTGATTGGCTTGAGCAGACAATCAACCCCATCGCTTGATTATGCCAATCCCAGCAGTATTCAAGCGGCAGCTGATGCCCTGACTCAAGAAGGTCCTTTTCATTTGATCATTGTTGCCACTGGCATTCTTCATACGGATGCTTGGTTGCCAGAGAAGAAGTTAGCAGACTTAAACGAAGATCAGTTCATGCAAACCATGCAATTAAATGCTTTGGGGCCTGGCATGTGTTTGCAATCATTTGCCCCACTCTTAGATCCCGAATTCGGTGTCATGGCTTGCCTATCTGCCAAAGTTGGCAGCATTGAAGACAATCGCTTGGGCGGTTGGTACAGCTATCGTGCTTCTAAAGCTGCTTTGAATATGCTGATCAAAACTGCATCCATTGAACAAAAGCGCACGAGACCCAATCATTGTTTACTGGCTTTGCATCCAGGCACAGTCGCTTCTGCCCTATCAAGACCCTTCAAGGGTGATCAGATTGGTAGGACGCCACAGGACGCCACCTCTGATATGTTGCAGGTACTCTTGAATGTCACATCCAGTGATACAGGTAAGTTTTTGACTTACCAAGGTGAAGAGCTTCCTTGGTAAGTTGTTCATTGATTGAACTTATTTGATATTTTCAAATATTTGGTTCATCACCTTAGCCAAAGCCACATCTTTGTGAGTGATGCCACCAGAATCATGCGTATTCAAAGTGACATTCACAGTGCTATAAACGTTTGACCAATCTGGGTGGTGATTCATCTCTTCGATTGGCTCAAAACAATTCTTCATGAATGCAAAAGCCTGCTCAAAATCTTTGAACATGAATTTCTTTTGCAACGAGAGTTGGTCAGCACTGATTGACCAACCATTCAGCTCATGCATCGGAATATCTTTGATGGCCAGCAACGCTGGCTTGGCGTTAGTTGCTTGAGTAGACATGGCGCGCTTTTAAAAGTGATGAGATATAAAACAAGGCTGGGGTGATGATCAACCAGATCACCGACAAACAAATCATTGTGGTAACTAAATCAGAAAATACGCCTGCCCCCATTCTGACGCCAGCCCAATAAGCGAATGGTCCACTGATTGCACCCAACACTCCTGCGAGCAAATAGCGACCGCTTAGCCAACTCATGGAGGATTGAAGCGTCAATGCCAGAGCAATCCAAATAGGCGTCATCCAAAAAGGTGCCATGGACGTCCAATAAGCTGTTGTAAAAGTAATTAAATTCTGGGAGATCAGCAAACTATCAAGAGCAAGTCCAATGATCACAGCAATCGCGCTGATCACATAATCATGGCTACGGTGCTCTGAGGTAAGGATTGCCCAAGCAATGATGCCCGCAGAAATCAGAATGGCCAATAATTCAAACTGATGGGCGGCACCAAAAATACACAAGAACCAAACAGCTTGAAATTGAATGAAGTTGATCAGCTTTTTCATGAGTCTTAGCGTTTATAAAAAGCCAATGTCACTTCACCTAAATAAATACCAAATTTACTCATTTTTGCTTTGTTCAACATGACCTTGTCATCCATCTGATACATCCAGTCATTGAATTGAACGTTATAGACTTTGCCATCCACTGGCAGTGCCAAGGTGTATGACCAATTCAAGGCATTACCTGCGACCTCGCCCAATGCCTCACCCACCACATCAGAAGCAGTTCCTTTGTAGCGATTCGGTGCTATTTCTGTGAGGGTCCACACACGACGCTGCGTGGTGCCATCTGAATATGTGAAGGCCTCATCCAATACACCAACCTTTTGGCCATTTTGTATCGTCCACTTTGCGTCAATCACGACTTTGAAGCGCTTGACGACCTTATCACTTCTGTCAGTGAAGATGCCGTGGGCATCAATGGTTCCATTGAAATAGCTCGACAAGTCCAAGGCTGGCTTTTCTTGGGCATAGTCACTGACCTTCACGCTCGAACATCCAAATAAGGCAATACCCATCAAACAAACTCCTAAACGTTGCAAAAATTTAATCATGACAATAGGCCTCTAAATTAACCCTCGGACAATATTGACCCAATAAGACTTTTCTTAATTGGGGCGCACTGGTTTTGGGGTGCAACCAGATACCAAAAAATGCTTTAGCAAAAGACTCTCCTGGAATCTCACTGATATATTGCCCGTTATAAAAAAACTGTGTGCTTCCTTGGGGCTTTTTGATGGCAGTGATCGAGTCTCCTACTTGGACAGTTTTAAAAGCCCTCGCAAGAGGATCTGCCCACTCTGCCCTTTGGGTATCACTGATACCCAATTTTTTTAACTCTTCCAAAGTTTGCTTGGCAAGATCTTTGGCTTCAAATTGGCGCAGGTACTGAATATCCAAGGCAATGCCACCCTTAGGCTCTTTACTCGTGTAAAGCTTGGCATCGTAAAGAGTAAAACCCCAGTAGGTCATTCTTCCCTGACCCAATGGCTCTACCTGACTGATATTTTTAGCTACCAAGGATTGATTGTGATTATTTGACGCAAGCGTCACACCTGAAAAGAGCAATGCCAAACCCAGGAATATTGCTTTTCCTGGGATAGCTTTTTGGCGGCATTTACTCAAATAATGTCTCATCTCCCTAGCTTACTCTTTAATCAGAATTTTTTCTTATGACACCATACCGCCCAAGGACTGTGGGGATATTGAAAATGCCAAGGAAAACACCTGAGCGAAAGGGTTTTGCCAAAAAAATGACCCTTTTAGGCAAATAACTTAGTTATTGAACTAAAGTAAAATAATTCATCAAACATTGGATGGTGGTCTATGAAGAAAACAAGCCCTAGCGAAGAACTTCGCGAAACTGGACTGAAGGTCACGGCACCAAGATTAAAGATCTTGGAGTTTTTCAATAAAAATCCTAATCGCCACTTCAGTGCTGATGATATTTACCAAGAAGTCATCAAAGAGAAATTAGATATTGGTATTGCCACCATTTACCGAGTATTGATGCAGTTCGAAGGCGCTGGCATCTTAAGAAAAAATAACTTTGAATCTGCCAAAGGCGAAGGCAAAGCCATTTTTGAATTAAACGAAGGCACCCATCACGACCACATTGTTTGCGTCAAATGCGGCAAGATTGAAGAGTTCTTTGATGCCACCATCGAAAAACGTCAAAAAGAGATTGCTGAAAAGCTGGGTTTTACTTTGGTTGACCATTCATTGTCTTTGTATGGCTCTTGCAAGGCCTGCAAGAAAAAATAAACTGCTCCCTGCCAAAATTAACCATTGAGCCTTGATCGCTCTTTTCTCAAAATAAACTGCACCGGCAAGAGATAGCAAGCATTGATATCTCTATCATGAGTTTTTGCAGGAATAAATTTCCATTTTTTGACTGTTTCAATCGCAATATCATCCAAGCGCTGATAGCCAGATGTTTTTTCTAGTTTGAGGTTTTCAACCAAGCCTGACAAACTAACGCAGACATTGAGAACAACTTTACCCTCTTCATTCAATCTTCTACTCATCATGGGATAAGGTGGCTTAGGATTGTCCAAGCCCTTAGCATACGGATTTGGCATCGTGACTGGACTTGCGCCAGCCTTCTCCACCTGTTCTTGTCTTTCATCTTCTTGAGAGTTGGAACTTTTTTCCAAATCACTGCTTGTATGATTTTTAGAGACTGAATTTTTTAACTTCGGGATACTTGTATTTTTTGATATTTCTGTTGATGGGTGATCAATCAGCGAGACCATCATCGTGATTTGTGCACCACGCTCACTGCGTGCATTAAAAGAAAATAATCCCAATAAGATCACCGCGACATGAGCTGCAGTGACCAGTAAAACAATGAGTGGATAGGATTGATTGGTTTTATTGAAAATCACAGGCATGGTATTCATCAGGCCTCGCATGAGTGCCCTGAATTGATGGAATCAAGATGTCTTTTCTTCCTGGACGAGAAATGCGCTCAAGCTTCATCCCATATAAAAGTTCTAATTCGGTGCTTGGTGGGGGCTGAGATGGAATGTCGGCCAAGATCTCGCCATCCTTGATCAAGATCAGACGTTCAAAATACTCTATGGCTTGTTGAATATCATGCAGGACAGCCACTAGGGCATGAGATCGATCTTGGCAAAAATTAAGAATCGATGACAGCAACTCAATCTGTAAACCAGGGTCCAAAGCACTCAAGGGTTCATCCATCAGCAAGATGCCTTTTTTCTGATCCCATAATTGAGCGAATATTCTGGCTAAATGAACCCTGGCCCTCTCTCCTCCGGAGAGAGTTTGATAAGAACGATCCAGAAGATGTTCAGCACACGCAGCCCTTGCTGAGTCTTTGATGATTTGGATGAGATCAGGATCATGCTCTCGCGCGACTCTTCCCAAACTGATGATGAGCTCACAGCTCAGATTAAATGCAATGTCATGCTGCTGAGGTAGAAATGCTCTCTTATGAGAAAGTTCTTGGGCATTCATTTGCCTGATTGGTTTTTCTAAGAACTCCAACTGCCCCGTGTGCTCATGCAATCCTGTCATGATTTGCAACAAAGTGGATTTACCAGCACCGCTTGGGCCTAGTATTGCTATGCGCTCATCACTTCTGACATCAACGGAAAATGGCCCAAGGGAATTCTGACGGGCTTGAAAGCCTGTCTTTTTCAATCTGACGTCTTTTAAAGAGAGGAGGAGTTTGTTTGTGAACATTAGTGCAGAGCTTTGCTTTGTTTTGCCAATAGACTCAAGAAAAATGGTGAGCCTAACAAGGCTGTGAATATCCCAACAGGTACTTCTGCCGGGATTGCAACTGTTCTTGCCAAGGTATCTGCTAATAGCAGTAACAAGCCACCGAATAACATTGAAAGAGGTAGTACTTGACGGTGATCAGAACCTACGATGGCTCTGGCCATGTGTGGTGCAATCAAACTGATGAATCCAATCATCCCGCACCATGCAACCGCACAAGCGCTCAAGAAAGCCACTAGCAAAATAATGCGTTGACGCAACTGCTTCAAATTGATGCCAATATGAGCTGCCACAGCCTCACCCAGTGAAAGAGCATTGATTTGCACTGTCAATTTTTGTGAACATAAAAATGCAATCAGCAATACGACCATCATCAATGCAAGAACCATCCAATTGGCTCCCGCCAGGGAGCCCATGATCCAAAAAGATAAATTCCTGAGTTGCTCATCATTTGCCAAGTAGGTTGACAATCCAATGAAGGCAGCAAGCAAAGCATTGATAGCAATACCAGTGAGCAATAAGCCAATCACTGAACCAGGCGTTAACCACCTTGCAATGCGATCCAATAGAAAGCAAATGCCTAAAGCACCACAGAATGCTGCGCCGGGCAGAATCCAAAGATGCATGCCCTCAGGTATGGCCCATACGAAAGAAGCAGAAAATACGATTGCGCCAGCCGCCGCTGCCGCCGCACCACTGCTCACCCCCAATAAGCCAGGGTCTGCCAAAGGATTGCGAAACAATCCCTGGGTCAAAGCTCCTGCCAAGCCAAGGCTTGCACCAATGGTCATGGCAAATAAAATTCTGGGCAAGCGCACTTGCCACAAAATATAGTTCTCCACGAACTCGTCATGAGACGATGAGCTATTGAGGTAATTGATCTCAACTGGGCCCAGCATCACCGCCATCAAAGCCATGGTGACCAAAACAATCAAAGCAATGGCATACATCAAGATGCTTTGATGGCTCATCAACTTAGAATCCCTGTGCAGGGGTACGCTCTCATGTATCACTTGATCTTGTGTATTTCTTTGTGAAGTGAATGAAGCATGCTGGGTAGTCGAGGACCAAAGCCTAAAAGATGATTGGCCTCACGAGAATAAATCTGCCGATGTCTGGCTGCTGGGGTCTGCATTACTCCAGGTAAGCGCATGATCCCACGCAGACCACCCTGCGCTTGTAAACCCTGATCTGTTAATAGGATGATATTTGCTTGTTTGGCAATCACACTCTCTGGCGTCAATGGCTTATAGCCTTGCAACTCCTTAAAGGCGTTCTCAAGATGAAGGTAATGCATGATGGCATGAGCACTTGTTCCCTGACCTGCGACCATCACTTGCTGAGGACTGTGCGCCATGATGAACATGGCCTTTAATTGATTATTAGAGCTGTCATTTGTACCAAGATCTTCTTGGTAAAGCTGCCACTGTTGATCAATCTCTTTGATGAGTTTTTCTGCTCTGGGCTCAGCCCCTAATAAGAACCCAATCGCCCTGGTTCGATCTTTCAGACCCTCATAACGATGATCAGCGCTCAATACTTTGATTTGCACACCAGCATGACTGATTTGACGCAATACCTGAGGAGGCCCAGCGTCTTCAGTAAGCAATAGCAATTGCGGCCTCATGCTTAAGACTCCCTCCAAAGAGAGTGTTCTGGCATACCCCACACTGGGCAACTTTTTACTGGCCAAAGGGTATGTGGAGGTTGTGTCCACAGCGATGAGATGCTCATCAAGACCTAAGGCATAAACAATCTCTGTCAAAGCGCCACCCACACAGATCAAGCGCTTCCTGACGGTTGCCCTTGGCTTGGCCCAACTTGGCTGCGCCAATAGCCATCCACTGAGTGTCGAGGCAACCATTGCCTTAGCAGCAGGAGCACAAATCTTTTGAAGCAACTGGCGGCGCCGAAGTGTTACTGAATGCATGGCTCTTCTCTGGCAAGTAAGTCTTCAACAATGCCACGCCAAGAATCTAATTCTGGTGAGCCAGGCTTTCTTTCGCCAAAGAACATGGCAATGACCTGACCTTCTCTATCAAATAATTCTAGTGATGTGACGATCCCATCATCAGTGGGCTTTCGAACCACCCAAGAGTCATAAACAAGATCTTCTCGCAAATGAAGATTGAATTTTCGGTCCATGATATTGAGCCAAGGGTCCAGCATCACGACTTTTCCAATCCGACCCGTGTGTATTTGTATGGCTCCAGGATTTAAGACAAATACCATGATGGGGATGTTTTTGAATGATGCTTTCTTTAATAGCTCTCTCGTGAAATGAATAGGAACTCTGTGGGCATAGCCAACAGGTGCAAAACGCATAGCTTCGATTCGGCTGAGCTTATGTTGTTTGATGAGGTCAAAGAACTCATGCGTATCACTCATCCCCAACCAGCCTTTATGGAAACTCGCAAGGTCAATGCCAACGTCAATCAAAGGTTTTTGATTAACTTTAGGGGCTGATATCTCAATCTGAGGTTCTTGATTGTCTGACTGATATTTTTCAATGATGTTCTCAAAGGCAATGATGTCACTGTTTTCTCTAAGAATGATTTTGTGTATAGCATTGCCAAATTGATCATAAAACTGCAGACTGCGGCGACAATCCAAATGAAGTTTTTCAATCACTGCAAAACCATGAGCCCAGGCATTGAAGAAAAGTCTCAAATCAATGTCTTTGCCCACGAGTAAGTCATTATCTTGACCAGTGGGATGTCCGTAATGCCCTAACTTCTCGTGCACACATGACTCATTTCTGGTCAAAGCCATCACCTCACCCAAGGTATGTGCGTCAGCAATGATGTCGGACCACTCAGGCTTTAAGCGGGTCGATGTGAAGTTGGTGTCTGTTTTGGCATGATCTGGACCCAAATGAGCCGCCAGAAATTCAGCCTCTGAGATACCCAAGGAATGGGCAAAATCTCTGTGTTTGACCTTATTGATAGAACGTTGATTCTTGAATTGCTGCTGAATTTCCTGAATAGATAAAGTCATAATATTTCCATGATTTGAATTACTCGCTGGCTAGATCTACTTTGGAATCTTGGCTTGCTAGGACAAATTGCTTTGATGAATTTCTGCTTGATTTACATGAACTCATAGTTCAGGCTGACGAAGAAATTTCGTCCTGGCGAGGTGTGATAGTCGCTCACAGCGGTACCACCAGTCTCGGTTAAACCTGATGATGAAATGTTGGCCCAATCAATGTACTTTTTATCAAAGAGATTGTTGATGCCGGCATAGAGATTGAGCTGCTTACTTGCTTTGTATTGCCCACGAGCATTGATGATCGTATAAGCACCGGGCGCATAGGTGTCAGCAGTCGCGCCGGCAATGTCCTCTTTCTTTTTCGCACTAACGTATTTAAGCGTTGTGGCACCACCCCAATGACCTTCTTGATAGTCTGCAGAAAGAATGATTCTTTCTGGTTGTACGGTATTGATGGGTTGACTCAGTCCTGCAAGTGTTGTTTCTGAACCATTGGATCGAATGTAACCAGCCTTCAACAACCATTGAGGATTGTGACGGTACTCAAGCCTTAAATCCATCCCTTGAATATTTGCCTTGGGTGCATTTTGATACTGATAGCACTGTGCCAGCCCACATACAGACATCGCACTTTGACTGCTTGTAGCATTAAAAGTAAATGGACTGATGAAATCATCATAAGAGTTATCAAAGTAACTGATGGCGTATTTAAACTTTTCTATTGAACCCTTGATGCCGACTTCCTTGGCGAGAACTTTTTCTGGATTGAGGTTTGGATTAGGTATGTATGCATAGCCGTGAGCTTGATTGATGAATGAAGCAGATATTTCTTCTGCCGCAGGGGCTCTGAAGCCCTTACCAATGTTCATGAATGGCATAAGTGCTGGCGCTTGAGTCCAAATGGCTCCCAAGGAAGGTGACCAGGCTTGGTCATTTTTGTTGATGGCTGATGAGCTGATGCTCCAGCGGTCAAAACGCATGGCTGGTATCAAATCAAGATGACCGATGCTCAAGTCGTCCTGGAAATAAAGACCCACCATCTCTTGCTTGGTTTTGGGTATGTAGCTCTCTGGGGTATTGACGTCACCACTTCTGCCCAGCTCTTGTTTGACCATTGATTTTGTCAGATCTAGACCATATTTGAACTGGTGAGTGATGTTGATATCAGCACCCATGTCTTGATCAATATGTTTTGATCCTTGTAAATTCAAACCATGAGCATCATTCATGACTTTGTTGTCGCGGCTCCTGTTGTAGGTGCTAGGCAAATAGCGACTGGTCTGAGACGTGCCTGTTTGCCAAACTGCTTGATGAGCAGTGGTTTGCTGGAACCAAAGCTTGCTATTCATCACATCTACAAGTTCATGATTAAGATGGTACTCATGGTCTATAGACACCCTGCTTCTATCCATGTGGTCTTGCCCAAGGTCACTATGAATGCCACCACCGATAGCATTTAGATTATTGCTATCGATTCTTTTTTTAGAGTCTTCTAAAGTGAACTTCAGCTCATCCCCACCTTGAAGTTCTTTGATGTATTTCGCCAATACGTAGGAGTTGTGCGTATCCATGGGATTGGCTTTCGTTCTGCCACTTCCTACACTGTCGTTCATGCCCTGATTGTTTGTCTCATGTCCAAGGCTCAATGAGCCCACAATCACGGCAGACCAATCATCCCCCTGATGAGCATGAGTCAAAACACCCTTGGATGTTTGTGATACATCGAAATAGGATGCCGCAAGAGAAGTTGCAGCAGTTTTTGAATTTGAACCATGACTGCTTGGGTCCTGCAGCACGTCTTGGGGTTCAATGGTATTGAAGAGCACTGTGCCAGCAAGGCCGTCACTACCGTAGAGCGCTGAAGATGCCCCACGCAGCACTTGGACACTGCTCACACCATCTATATCTAAATAATCACCTCGAGCAGCAGAATGACTACCAAAACCAAAAGAATATGGCAGCTTGATGCCATCAACCATCAGATTGAGCCGATTACCTTCTAAGCCTCGGATATTGATGCTTTCATTCGAACCTTTGCGATTAGTTGCCCCACTCACACTGTTACCAGTGCGCACAGTTTGCTTAACATCAACATCTAATTCTTCAGAAAATAAATCTTTGATATTTTTAACGCCACG
>JACCDQ012153645.1_pt1 | contig 17238 bp, 14 predicted proteins | sample 7446031 | NCBI WGS metagenome assembly JACCDQ01 (sample SAMN15323442, study PRJNA562643) | freshwater metagenome | isolation source: river surface water | place: USA:Blue River Watershed | collected 2017-08-17
ACACATGAGCATTCTTGATATCTCCAACGTTAACCAGTACTACGGCGGCTCGCACATCCTGCGCGATGTGAGCTTGCAGGCCGAGTCCGGCAAGGTCACTGTGCTGCTGGGCCGCAACGGCGTCGGCAAGACCACACTGCTGAAGTCGCTGATGGGATTGGTGCCCATCCGCACCGGCAGCATCACGTTCAACGGCCAGCAGATTCAAGCGGCGACGCCATATGAACGTGCACGTGCCGGCATCGGCTTCGTGCCGCAGGGCCGCGAAATTTTTGCCCGCCTGACGGTCGAGGAAAACCTGCGCATGGGTCTGGCGACTATGCCGGGCGGCACCGCGATACCGAAGCATCTGTTCGAGCTGTTCCCCATTCTCGATACGATGCGCCATCGCCGTGGCGGCGACTTGTCCGGCGGCCAGCAGCAGCAACTGGCGATTGCGCGGGCGCTTGCGTTCGGACCGAAATTGCTGGTGCTCGATGAACCGACGGAAGGTATCCAGCCCTCCATCATCAAGGACATCGGCCGCGTGATCAAACTGATGGCGCAACGTGAGAACATGGCCATCCTGCTGTGCGAGCAGTACTACGATTTCGCCGAAGAACTGGCGGATCACTACTACGTGCTGGATCGCGGCGTGGTGGTGGCCTCCGGTCCCGGCAGCGAAATGAAGGAAAAGAACGTACGGCAAATGGTTGCCATCTGAAGGTCATCCCCACCCATGAAACCACGACTGCACCTGACCGCCACGCCGATGGCAAGCATTACGGCACGCATTTCGGCAAACATTACAGCAATCCTGACAGCAAGCCTGATGGCTACGACCGCCATCGCGATGCCGCTGCAGCCGCTGGCGGACAAGCCGGGGCCAGTGGCGATCAAGGGCAAGCGCGGCAAGGTCTGGTACGTGCCGTCGACCCTGGAGACCATCAAGTGGGGCTATCTGCCGAATGCGAACGACCCGCCCTTGCTGACGGTACCGAGCGGCGCCACCGTCGTCTTCGATACGGTGTCGCACGAAGGCATTCTCGAAGACCAGGGGCGCGACCCCGTGAAGTTCTTTGGTTCGCACGGTGTGCCGGCACGCATGGTACTGAAAGATGCGATCGCGATCACGTCGTCGTCACTGCCGCATGATTTTGCAAAGGATGGGCCGCACATCATCACCGGTCCGGTCGCGATCGACGGCGCCGAGCCCGGCGATGTGCTGAAGGTTGAGGTGCTGGCGGTGACCCCGCGTGTGCCGTATGGCGTGATCTCGAATCGCCATGGCAAGGGCGCATTGCCCGGCGAATTCCCCGAGACGCCCAAGCCCGAGGCCGATGCCAGTGCGGCCGAGCCGCACAAGTACCACAACGTGTCCGTGTTCACGCCCATCCGCAAGAATCGTCATGGCCAGTGGGAAGGCGTGATGAAGAATGCGCAAGGCGACGAGATCAGTTTCCCGACCGCGCCTTTCATGGGCGTAATGGGTGTGGCGGCTGCCACCGAGGATCCCGTGCATTCGGTGCCGCCGGGCGTCTTTGGCGGCAACATGGATGTGAAGGAGCTGGGCACCGGGTCCGTGGTCTACCTGCCGGTGTTCGTGAAGGGCGCCAATTTTTACACCGGCGACCCGCACATGGTGCAGGCCAATGGCGAGGTGGCGCTGACGGCGCAGGAACATTCGATGCGCGCGCGTTTCCGTTTCACGCTGCTCAAAAAAGGCGACCCGCGCATTCCGTCCGCGTCCGGTTCACTGGACAAGCCCTTCGGCGAGACGCCGAAGTACTGGGTTGCGATCGGCCTGAATCCGGACCTGGACGAAGCGATGAAGGACGCCGTGCGCGAGGCGATCCGCTTCCTGTCCGAGAAGATGGGCATGAGCCGGGCTGTTGCCTTCGCCTACCTGTCGGCCGCCACCGATTTCAATGTGTCGCAGGTGGTGGATCGCACCAAGGGCATCCATGCGCTGATCCGCAAGGCCGATTTCGCCAAACTGCCCAAGCCGCGCAAGCGCTGACCTGCCTCGGCTGGGTATGATGGCGGCATGTGCTCGAACTACACGCCATCAAAGCGAGAAACGCTGGGCAAGCATTTCCATGTCGACCCGCCCGCCGATGACTGGAAGGAAGAAGCCTATCCCGGCTATCTCGCGCCCATCATCCGCCTGGCCAACGATGGCTCGGGTGACATCGAATGCGACGCTGCCTGTTTCGGCATGGTGCCGCACTGGGCCGACCTGAAGCTGTCCCGCCATACCTACAACGCCCGCAGCGAGACCGTTGCCAGCAAGCCTTCATTCCGGCATGCGTATGCAAAGCGGCAGTTGTGCATCATTCCGGCCGATTCGATCTTTGAGCCGAACTACGAAAGCGGGCGTGCGGTGCGATGGAAGATAGCGCAGGAAGATGATGCCCCGCTGGGGATCGCCGGGCTATGGGAGTGGCGACCGAACGGCGGGCCGGATGACAAGCCGCTGCTGTCGTTCACGATGCTGACGATTAACGCAGATGATCACGCGCTGATGAAGCGCTTCCATCGTCCCGAGGACGAGAAGCGCATGGTGGTGCTGCTGGAGCCGGAACAGTACCGGCCATGGCTGCAAGCCGATGCGAATGCGATCGCGACATTCCTGCAGCCTTATCCAGCGCACAAACTGAAAGCGGAGGCAGCGCCACGCGCCACCTCCGCTCAAAAGACGCCCAAAGCAAAAGCCAAGGCCGGGCCGCCGCATCCGTCGCACCGTGCATTGTGGGACGAGGATGGCGAGTGACCGGCGCAGGCCGGTTACCCGTTCAGGCGCTGATCAGCAGCCCGAGTCGTTGACGCTGCCGTCCGGCATCGTCGTATTGCACAGCTTCGCTTCTTCCAGCTTCACGCCATCGAGCTTCGCACCCTTCAGGTTCGCGCCTTTCAGGTTGGCCGAGGTGAACGATGCGTTCGACAGGTCTGCGCCCTGCAGGTTGGTGTCGCGCAGGTAGGCGTTCAGGAAGCTCGCGCCGTTCAGCTTCGCGCCTTCGAAGTTGGTCTTCTTCAGGTTCGCGCTTTCGAAATTGGTCGACAGCGTGCGCTTTTCCATCGGGCGCTGCGACAGGTCCGCCTTCGACAGGTTCGCACCCGACAGGTTGGCGTTCTGGAAGTCAGCACCGCGCAGGTCGGCACCGGGCAGCGCGGCATCGGTCAGGTCGCAGTATTTGCAGGCATTGGTGACGCGCAGGTTCTCGACCTTGGCCGGGTCGGCGGCTGTCGCGGTCAGTGCTGCGCCAGCGGCAGCGATCAGGGCCGCCAGTTTCAGGGCGGTCAGGGAAGTCGAATTCAGTGACACGTTATTTCTCCGAGGTAATGAAGTGCGCCGGTGGCAGCGCGCGCGACGATGATACTTGATCTGCGGCATCGGCATCCGATCGCCAGTCAAAGCGGCCATGCTCTTTCCCGAAAGCCAGTTTGTAGATATTTATCAATCTTTCAAGCCTTGCCCGCCGTTACGATTTCCAGACAAAACAATCCATTCCGGGGGGAAGATCCATGTCGATGGTGAGCGAATTCAAGGAGTTTGCGCTGAAGGGCAATGTGATGGATCTCGCAGTCGGCGTGATCATCGGCGCCGCCTTCGGCAAGATCGTGGATTCGCTGGTGGGCGACATCATCATGCCGCTGGTTGGCAAGGTCGTCGGCGGCCTCGACTTCAGCAATTACTTCTTACCGCTCGCCGGCCAGGCGGCCACTACGCTGGTCGAGGCAAAGAAGGCCGGCGCGGTGCTGGCCTATGGCAGCTTCATCACGGTCGTACTGAATTTCGCCATCCTCGCGTTCATCATCTTCATGATGGTCAAGCAGATGAACCGGCTCAAGCGCGCCGAAGCGCCGGCCGCCCCGCCGCCGACGCCGACGCCGGAAGATGTGCTGCTGTTGCGCGAGATCCGGGACGCACTGAAAAAATAGGCCAGTCGCGTTCGCGACGGCCATCGCAATTGACCAAGCTCAATTGTGCCCGGCATGCGATCAACATACTGCGTTCATCCTGACTACCGGTTTCGGAGGACACCATGAACAATCAATGGTTGTTTGCGACAGCCAGCGCCTTTGCACTGATTGCCGCGATGAGCATGCGGCCAGTATCATCGGATGACATGACCGGCGCGCGCGGCATGCATGCTGACAAGGCGGCCGCAAAGGATGACCGGGCACTGATTGCCAGCGCGATGCGAGCCGCACCGCGGAATGTCGCTACGAAGGCGACGATCATGGTCACCGGTGCCGACGGCAAGATGCGCACCCTGCGCGAGGGCAGCAATGGCTTCACCTGCATGCCCGACAACCCGACCACGCCGGGCCCCGACCCGATGTGCATGGACAAGGCCGCGCTGGCCTGGGCTGAGGCATGGATGGGCCACAAGAACCCGCCGACGGGCAAGGTCGGCTTGATGTACATGTTGGCTGGCGGCACCGATGCCAGTAATACCGACCCCTATGCCACCAAGCCGGACAAGAACTGGGTCAAGACCGGGCCGCATGTGATGATCGTCGGCGCCGAACCGGTCTTCTACGACCAGTATCCGAAAGATGCGCAGCCCGACACCACGGTGCCCTATGTGATGTGGTCGGGCACGCCCTACCAGCACCTGATGATCCCGGTGAAGTAAGCCCACCCCGCGACAGCAAGCCGCGGCGGAAAGCGCCGCGTGATCACTTGCCTATGCAGAAGCGGCTGAAAATCACGCCCAGCAAGTCATCGGACGTGAACGCGCCCGTGATGCTGTTGAGCTGCTCCTGAGCGAGCCGCAACTCTTCGGCAAACAAGTCCAGCGCCGCATCGTTACGTGCCGCGAGTTCGGCCGCGACGGCCAGATGCTCCTGCGCCGCCTTCAGTGCCAGCAAATGGCGCTCCCGCGCCAGGTACAGCGATTCGCCCGTCTGCTGCCAGCCTGCGATGCGCAGCAATTCCTGCCGCAGCAAATCCATGCCGATGCGCTCCGATGCCGACAGGTAGATATGCGTGACATCATCGAGCTGTTCCGCTGAAGGCTTATGGCCGGACAGGTCGATCTTGTTCCAGATGCGGATCAGCGGCACATTGGCCGGCAGCCGCGACACGATATCTTCGTCGGCCCGTGTCGGCCCGCGGCCGGCGTCCATCAGGTGCAGCACCACATCGGCCTGCTCGACCGCGGCCCAGGTGCGGGCTATGCCGATGCGCTCGACCTCGTCATGTGCATCCTCGTCATCGCGAATACCGGCGGTGTCGATGATGTTGATCGGGATGCCTTCGACATGGATGGTCTCGGTGATCTTGTCGCGCGTGGTGCCGGCAATCGCCGTGACGATGGCCACATCGCTGCCAGCCAGCGCATTGAGCAGCGAGCTCTTGCCAACGTTCGGCTGACCCGCCAGCACTACCTGCAGGCCGTCGCGCAGCAGCGCGCCCTGCCCCGCCTGCGAGAACACATGGTCGAGCGCATCGCGGATGTTCTGCAACTGGCCGCGCGCATTCGACTTCTCGAGGAATTCGATCTCCTCTTCCGGGAAGTCCAGCGTTGCCTCGACCAGCATGCGCAGGTTGATCACTTTCTCCACCAGCCCGTGCACGGCCTGCGAGAAGCTGCCCGACAGCGATTGCGTGGCCAGCTTCGCGGCCGCTTCAGTCGATGCTTCGATCAGGTCGGAGACGGCCTCGGCCTGCGCGAGGTCGAGCTTGTCGTTCTGGAAGGCGCGGTAGGTGAATTCCCCCGGATTCGCCAGCCGCAGACCGATGTCCTTGCCGGCTTCGAGGCAGCGGTTGAGCAGCATCTGCATCACCACCGGGCCGCCATGGCCCTGCAGCTCCAGCACTTCCTCACCCGTGTACGAATTCGGCGCGTTGAAGAAAATCGCGAGGCCGCGATCGATGGTGCTGCCGTCGGCTTGCACGAAGTCGAGATAGCTCGCATGGCGTGGCTTGAGCTCGCGGCCATCGAGACGGCACACGGCTTGTGCGACGGGCATCAGGCCCTTGCCGGAAATGCGGACCACGCCGATACCGCCGCGTCCCGGGGCAGTGGCAATGGCGGCAATAGGAGAAGAATCGGAAATCATGGGGCGATTGTAGCGAAAGTGAATCAGGGTGCCGCCCGGCTTGCGGCGGCATGCTGGCGCAAGACGGATGGCCGATGGCCTGCTGCCGCCGCGGACGGAGAAACAAAAAAGCCCGCGACTCGGCGCGGGCTTCGGTCAGAGCGAAAGCGATCAGGCTTTCTTGGCTTCCGACTGTTTGACGATCACCCACTGCTGGGCAATCGACAGCACGTTGTTCACGACCCAGTACAGCACCAGGCCGGACGGGAAGAAGAAGAACATGAACGAGAACACGATAGGCATGAACAACATGATCTTGGCCTGCATCGGATCCGGCGGCGTCGGGTTCAGCTTGGTCTGCACATACATCGACACGGCCATGATGATGGGCAGCAGGCCGACCGGCATGTCGACGCCGGGCAGAATGCCGAACAGCGTATCCGGCGCCGACAGGTCATGAATCCAGCCCAGCCACGGCGCATGGCGCATCTCGACCGAGGCCAGCAGTACCCAGTACAGCGCGATGAAGACCGGGATCTGCACCACGATAGGCAGGCAGCCGCCGAGCGGGTTGATCTTCTCGGTCTTGTACAGCTCCATCATCGCCGCATTCATCTTCTGCGGATCATCCTTGAAGCGCTCGCGGATCGCGGTCATCTTCGGCGTGACCAGCTTCATCTTGGCCATGCTGCGATAGCTGGCCGCCGACAGCGGGAAGAAGGCCAGCTTGATCATGATGGTCAGCACGATGATGGTCCAGCCCCAGTTGCCGATCACCTTGTGGATCTGGTCCATCAGCCAGAAGATGGGCTTGGCGACGATGGTCAGCCAGCCATAGTCTTTCACCAGGTCGAAATCGGTCGCGAACTTTTCGAGGCGCGCCGATTCCTGCGGGCCGGTGAACAGCTTGCCTTCGGTGGCGGCAGCTGCGCCCGGCGCCACGCTGCCCAGCGGCACGATCGCGCCGACGGCATACAGGTTCTGGTCGATCTTGCGGGTGAACAGCTCATGCTCGCCCTTGCCCAGCGGCGCGTAGGCCGACACGAAGTAATGCTGGACCATCGCGATCCAGCCATCCGGCGTCTGCGCAGGCTTCGGATTCTTGTTCTTGTCGATGTCTTCGAAGCTCACCTTGCGGAACTTGTCGGCATCGGTATACAGAGCCGGGCCCGTGAAGGTGCTGTAGAACTTCGAATCGCCTTCCAGCGCGCTGTTGTCACGCACCAGCTGCACATAGACCGACGGGTTGATCGCTGCGGCGCTGCTGTTGGCGACTTCATGCTTGAGGCCGATCTCGTACTCGCCGCGCGTGAAGGTATAGGTCTTGGTCAGTTTTACGCCATCCTGCTCGGCATCCAGCACCAGCTGCAGCGACGCATCGCCGTCCAGTGCGCGCTTGCCGGCACGTGCAGTGAACATCGTGCGGTGATTCGGGTAATTGCCACCGATCAGGCCGCTCTGGCCGACATAGGTGCGTGCCGCGCCGTGCTCGAGCAGTACGACCGGCTTGTCGGCGTTCTTCGAATCCTTGTGGTTCAGCAGCTCGACGCGGGTCAGCTCGCCGCCGGCGGTATTGACCTCGACCTTCAGCAGGTCGGTGGTGATGGTGATCGTTTCGCCCTTGGCCGCGACCGGCGCGCCAGCCGGTACGTCAGCACCGGTGGCAGCAGGGCTTGCCTGCGGGGCGCTGGCTTGCGGCACTGATGCATCGCCCTTGGCGGCGGGTGCCACCTGGGCTGCCGGTTGCGGTTGGTCCGCGAACATCGAGGGGTTGCCGTTATAGCGGTTCCAGTTTTCCCACAACATCAGCAGGGACAGCGAGAACACGACCAGCAAGACGGTACGTTTGATATCCATGGTTATCGAGTCTACGGTGAATCAGTGACGCGCCCGTGTCAGCGACGAATCTTTCGTCGAAGCCACGATTGCGGAAGGTGTGTGGTCAGCCGGTGGCACGGGATCGAGCCCGCCGGCATGCCAGGGATGGCACTTGCAGAGGCGACGGCCGGCAAGCAAGCTGCCGCGCAGCGCACCATGGGTCGCCACCGCTTGCTGCGCATAGTCCGAGCAGCTTGGATAAAAGCGGCAGTTCTGTCCCAGCATCGGACTGATGCCCAGCTTGTAAGCGCGCAGAAGGAGCAGCAGCAGGGATTTCATGAGCTGGTGGCTGCCGGTGCCGGCAACGCAGACTGGGACAGCATCAGGCGAGCGAGTTCCGCGCCGAGGTTGGCGCGCATGCTGCGCGTCGATGCCGGCTTGGGCCGCTTGGCCAGTGGCTGGGACAGACGCACGATGCAATCGACGGCCTTCAGTTCAGCCTTGCGGAAGATTTCGCGCGTGATCCGCTTCACCAGGTTGCGCGTGACGGCGCGCGGCGCAAGACGTTTGGCGACGACGACGCCCAGCCTTGCATGTCCTAGCGAATTGGGTCGAACGTAAAGCACGAAGTTTTCCGTACGATATGCGGGGCGCAAACGAAAAACGGATGAGAACTCATCCGTTTTTACGATACGTCGTTGCCTGCCGTAGTGTTCCGGGCGCATGCCGCACCCCAGTGCAGGTGACAGGTCGGGCGCTGAAGCCGCTTAGACTGCCAGGCGCTTGCGGCCCTTGGCACGACGTGCGTTCAGCACGGCGCGGCCAGAGCGGGTAGCCATACGTGCACGGAAGCCGTGGGTACGCTTGCGGCGGACGACGGAAGGTTGGTAAGTACGTTTCATGTGAGTCTCGCTAAATAATAAGTACCGGGACTGGCCTGGCGGAAATCGAAATCAGTGAATTGCAGCGCCAGACCGGAAACTTGCAGGCGCGCAGCGCAGCGAACCTTGAATTAGACAGCAGTTTCTGTATATCTGTCAATCACTTAGCTGGTCGGTTTGGATTCTTGTCGATCTCGGTCCTTCCCCTGCCCGGGTCGGACTGGTGTTCGGGCCCGGATCCCAGGGTCGCCATGCTGACAGGGACGCGGGTTCAGCTGGTCGCAAGTGAGCGAACGCTCACCTACCGCACGTTTATTGAAATCGCAAATGATCGCGACGACAAGTTGCTGTTTTCGTGCGCGAAATCTGGCGTCGGCCTGTGGATAACTTGCCTTGGCAAGGGTAAAATAGGGGTCATTGCGGCAAGCCTCGCGCTAAGCCATCAAACCAATAATCACACCCGAGGCACGGCCCACCCGCCGCTTCATACCGACATTCGCATGGAAGATTTCTGGCAGACCTGCGCATCGCGGCTGCAACAAGAGCTGACGCCCCAGCAGTACAGCGCCTGGATCAAGCCGCTGGCCCCACTCGATTTCGAGGATGGCCGCCTGCGCATCGCCGCGCCTAACCGTTTCAAGCTCGACTGGGTCAAGACCCAGTTCGCCTCGCGCATCACCACGATTGCCACCGAGTTCTGGCAAGGGCCGGTGGATGTACAGTTCGTGCTCGACCCGCGCACCAATGTGCCGCGCAAGCCTGCGGCAGCCCCGGCTGCCGCCAATGGCGGTTGCGTCGGTATCGGCGCTGCCGGCCTGTCGCTGGAAGCGTCGGCGATCGAGCGCGCCGAAGCGGTCGATGACAATTCGATACGCCGCGACCAGAGCCGCATCAACCCGGCGCTGACCTTCGACAGCTTTGTGACCGGCAAGGCCAACCAGCTGGCCCGCGCAGCGGCGATCCAGGTGGCGAGCAACCCGGGCAGTTCGTATAACCCGCTGTTCCTGTACGGCGGTGTCGGCCTCGGCAAGACCCACCTGATCCATGCGATCGGCAACCAGGTGATGGCGGATAACCCGAATGTGCGCATCCGCTACATCCACGCCGAGCAGTATGTGCGCGACGTCGTCACGGCGTACCAGCGTAAGGGCTTTGATGACTTCAAGCGCTATTACCATTCGCTGGACTTGCTGCTGATCGACGATATCCAGTTCTTCGGAGGCAAGAGCCGCACGCAGGAAGAATTCTTCTACGCGTTCGAAGCGCTGATCGCAGCCAAGAAGCAGATCATCATCACCAGCGACACCTATCCGAAAGAGATCACCGGCATGGATGACCGCCTGATCTCGCGTTTCGATTCCGGCTTGACGGTTGCCGTCGAGCCGCCGGAGCTGGAGATGCGTGTCGCCATCCTGCTCAAAAAAGCGGCACAGGAAGGCGCCGGCCTGTCGGATGACGTGGCGTTCTTCGTCGCCAAGCACCTGCGCTCGAACGTGCGCGAGCTCGAAGGCGCGCTGCGCAAGATCCTCGCTTACTCGCGCTTCCACGGCAAAGAGATCACGATCGATATCGTCAAGGATGCGCTGAAGGATTTGCTGTCGGTGCAGAACCGCCAGATCTCGGTCGAGAATATCCAGAAGACGGTGGCAGACTTCTTCAACATCAAGGTCGCCGACATGTACTCGAAGAAGCGCCCGGCCAACATTGCGCGGCCACGCCAGATCGCGATGTACCTGGCCAAGGAACTGACGCAAAAAAGCCTGCCCGAAATCGGCGAGCTGTTCGGCGGTCGTGACCACACGACCGTGCTGCATGCGGTGCGCAAGATTGCGGCCGACCGCAGCAAGAACCCGGAGATCAACCACGAACTGCACGTGCTGGAGCAGACCCTGAAGGGCTGAGCTTCGAGCGCCGGGGCAAGGCACGATAGCGACGATAGCGACGACAGAGACGACAACAACGAGACACCATGCAGAAACCACGAACCCCAGTCCAGGAAGCGAAAAGCGAAAGGAAATCACCATGCAACTGGTAAAAACCCACCGGGATGCACTGTTGCGGCCGCTGCAGATCGTGAGCGGTATTGTCGAGCGTCGGCACACGCTGCCGATTCTGGCCAATATCCTCATCCGCAAGAACGGCGACGACGTGTCCCTGCTGTCGACCGACATCGAAGTCCAGATCAGCACGCATGCGGCCATCGGTTCGGGCAAGGAAGAAGCGGCCACCACGGTCGCCGCCCGCAAGCTGCTCGACATCCTGCGCGCGCTGCCCGACTCGGAAGTATCGCTGTCGCTGTCGAACAAGCGCATGACCATCCAGTGCGGCAAATCACGCTTCGCGCTGCAGACGCTGGCTGCCGAAGAATTCCCGACCGTGCAGCAGGCCGAGCATTTTGGCGCGCAGTTCAGCCTGCCGCAGAAGACGCTCAAGCACCTGTTCAACATGGTGCATTTCTCGATGGCGCAGCAGGACATCCGTTACTACCTGAACGGCCTGCTGCTGGTCGTCGATGGCAAGAACGTGATCGCAGTCGCAACCGATGGTCACCGCCTGGCGTTCAGCCAGATCGTGACTGAACAGGAATTCGCACGCCAGGAAGTGATCATCCCGCGCAAGACCATCATGGAATTGCAGCGCCTGCTGGAGGACAACGATGATCCGGTCAGTATCGCGATCGCGACCAACCAGGTGAAGTTCAACTTCTCCGACATCGAGCTGATTTCCAAGCTCGTCGAGGGCAAGTTCCCGGACTACACGCGCGTGATCCCGAAGGCGTACAAGAACAACTTCAGCATCGGCCGCGAACTGCTGCTGCGTTCGCTGCAGCGTGCCGCAATCATGACCTCGGACAAGTTCAAGGGCGTGCGCTGCGTGATCGCGCCGGGCAGCCTGAAGATCAGCTCCACCAACGCCGACCAGGAAGAGGCCGTCGAAGAGCTGGAAATCGATTACGGCGGCGACAGCATCGACATCGGCTTCAACGTCACCTACCTGCTGGACGTGCTGAACAACCTGAAGACGGACCAGATCAGCGTGTCCCTCGGCGACGCGAACTCGTCGGCGCTGATCACGTTGCCGGACGACGCCAACTTCAAGTATGTCGTGATGCCGATGCGGATCTGATCCGGCCGCATACGGAGCGCAGGAAATGCAGCGAAGGGGCCATCAGGCCCCTTCGCTGCATTAATGAAGTCAGGGATTTAGAGAATTTAGTTTAATTAGGGTAGCCATGTCAGCGATTCCATCTGAAAACGTCAATGCGTCGAGCCAGTACGGCGCGTCATCGATCCAGATCCTTGAAGGTCTGGAGGCGGTGCGCAAGCGTCCCGGCATGTATATCGGCGACACGTCGGACGGCACCGGCCTGCACCATCTGGTGTTCGAAGTGCTGGACAACTCCATTGATGAAGCGCTGGCGGGCCATTGCAGCGAAATCCACGTCACCATCCATTCGGATAACTCGATCTCGATCACCGACAATGGCCGTGGCATCCCGACAGGCATCAAGTGGGATGATAAGCACGAGCCCAAGCGCAGCGCCGCCGAGATCGTGATGACCGAGCTGCATGCAGGCGGCAAGTTCGACCAGAACTCGTACAAGGTGTCGGGCGGCCTGCACGGCGTCGGCGTCTCTTGCGTGAATGCGCTGTCGAAGCGCCTGAAGCTGACCATTCGCCGCGATGGCAAGGTGCATGGCATGGAATTCGCACGCGGCGTGCCGCAGAACCGCGAGCTTGAAACCCGGGATGGCATCCAGATCTCACCGATCAAGGTTACCGGCGAGACAGACAAGCGCGGCACCGAGGTTCACTTCTGGGCCGATGAAGAAATCTTCACGCATATCGAGTTCCACTACGACATCCTGGCCAAGCGTATCCGTGAGCTGTCCTTCCTGAACAATGGTGTGCACATCAAGCTGACAGACCAGCGCACCGGCAAGGAAGAGAGCTTCGCGTTCGAAGGCGGCACCCGCGGTTTTGTCGAGTACATCAACAAGAGCAAGAGCGTGCTGCACCCGACCATCTTCCAGGCGACGGGCGAGCGCGTATCCGAGCATGGCACGACGATCTCGGTCGATGTGTCGATGCAGTGGAACGATGCCTTTAACGAGCAGGTGCTGTGCTTCACCAACAACATCCCGCAGCGTGATGGCGGTACCCACCTGACCGGCCTGCGCGCGGCCATGACGCGCGTGATCAACAAGTACATCGAAGAGAACGAGCTGGCCAAGAAGGCCAAGGTCGAGATCAGCGGCGACGACATGCGCGAAGGCCTGACCTGCGTGCTGTCGGTGAAAGTCCCCGAGCCGAAATTCAGCTCGCAGACCAAGGACAAGCTGGTGTCGTCCGAAGTGCGCGGTCCGGTCGAAGAAGTGGTCGCCAAGACCCTGACCGACTTCCTGATGGAAAAGCCGAACGATGCGAAGATCATCTGCGGGAAAATCGTCGAAGCTGCGCGTGCACGCGAAGCCGCACGCAAGGCGCGCGAACTGACCCGCCGCAAGGGCATCATGGACGGCCTTGGTCTGTCGGCCAAGCTGGCGGACTGCCAGGAAAAAGACCCGGCACAGTGCGAGCTGTACATCGTCGAGGGTGACTCCGCAGGCGGCTCGGCCAAGCAAGGCCGCGACCGCAAGTTCCAGGCCATCCTGCCGCTGCGCGGCAAGGTGCTGAACGTCGAGAAGGCACGCTTCGAAAAGATGCTGTCTTCCGAGCAGATCACCACCCTGATCGCCACGCTCGGCACCTCGATCGGCGCCGACGAATTCAACATCGACAAGCTGCGTTATCACCGCATCATCATCATGACCGATGCGGACGTCGACGGCGCGCACATCCGCACGCTGCTGCTGACCCTGCTGTATCGTCAGATGCCGCTGCTGGTCGAGCGCGGCCACGTGTACATCGCACAGCCGCCGCTGTACAAGGTCAAGCATGGCAAGGACGAGCGTTACCTGAAGGATGACCTCGAAGAAGCCGGCTACATGATGCAGATCGCGCTACAGGATGCGGCGCTGATCCCGGCCGAGCATGCGCAGCCCATCGGCGGGGAAGCGTTGGCCGAGCTGGTTCGCAAGTACAACACCGCGAATGCGATCGTGATGCGCCTGGCGCGCGCGATGGATGATGCAGCGCTGACGGCCATCATGAATGGCGTCACGCTCGACCTGTCGTCGGGCGCCACCGCAGAAATATCGGCGCAGGCCTTGGCAGCGGCCATCAATGATCCGTCGGTGCGCGTGGGTGTCAGCTCCGACGAGCTGTCGGCCAGGCACATGCTGCGCATCGAGCGCCGCCATCACGGCAACCTGAAGGTCAGCGTGATCGACGCCGAATTCGTCGATGGCCCGGACTATGGCGTGCTGTCCGAAGCAGCCGCGACCTTCAAGGGCCTGATCGGTCCGGGCGCGATGGTGCGCCGTGGTACTGGCGAGAAGACCAGGGAATCGGCGATCGTCGACTTCCGGCAGGCCATGGCCTGGCTGCGCGATGAAGCCGAGCGCGGCGTCTCGAAGCAGCGCTACAAGGGTCTGGGCGAGATGAACCCCGAGCAGCTGTGGGAAACCACGATGGATCCGACCGTGCGCCGTCTGCTGAAGGTGCAGATCGAGGATGCGATTGCGGCCGACCAGATCTTCACCACGCTGATGGGCGACGATGTGGAGCCGCGTCGCGCCTTCATCGAGTCCAACGCCCTGGCCGCAGGCAACATCGACGTTTGATCTGGCGTTGCTGCAGGAAGCCTGGCCTGTTCAGGTCTTCCTGCAGCAACACCGCCTCTGACGAGATATAGAAGCGCCCTGCTCCCTGCCCAATAACAAGAACGGGAAATGCTATGAAATGGTTGATCGTGCTGCTGTGGGGCATGACCGTGCTATACGGCCAGATGCGCGGCAAGGTGCGCCATTCATGGCGCAAGGCCTTCCTCGATCATTCGACGCTGCTGGCACCGATCAATGCGCTGATGGTGCTGTCGTCGAAAGTGCCGACCACCCCCTACGTGCCGGTCAGCACCATCCCCGAGCTGAAGACCATCCAAGACAACTGGCAGGTGTTCCGCGACGAGGCGCTCGCGCTCGCGCAGCTGCAGCAGATCAAGGCCGACCAGGCGCATACCGACATCGGTTTCAATTCCTTCTTCAAGTACGGCTGGAAGCGTTTCTACCTCAAATGGTATGACGCGCAGCATCCATCGGCCGAGGCGCTGTGCCCGCGATCCGTGGCTTTGCTGCGCAGCATTCCCTCGGTGAAGGCGGCCATGTTTGCCGAGCTGCCGCCGGGCGGCAAGCTGAACCTGCATCGCGACCCGTATGCGGGCTCGATCCGCTATCACCTCGGCTTGTCGACGCCGAATGACGATCGCTGCTACATCGACGTCGATGGCGAGCGCCACAGCTGGCGCGATGGGCAGGGCGTGATCTTCGACGAGACTTACCTGCACGAAGCGCACAACCTTACCGACACCACCCGCATCATCCTGTTCTGCGACATCGAGCGTCCGCTGCGCAGCCGTATCGCGACCGCGATCAACCGCTGGTTCAGCCGCCATGTGATGTCGGCGGCCAGCTCGCCGAACGATGACAATGACAAGGTCGGCGCGATCAACCGCCTGACCCACCTGCACTTCCTGGCCGACCAGAAACGCAAGGCCCTGAAAGCCTGGAGCCCGCTGGCTTACAAGCTGACCAAGGTTTCCCTGCTGGTGCTGGTGGTCGCGGGCTTCGTGTTCGCCTGATTCTTCCCCGTCCGGCAGCCGGCCCGCATCCGCAGGGCCGGTACCTGACGCTGCCGCCCGCCCTCCCCGCCGCCGCATCTTTGGACCGATTTTTTACTAATCAGCACAAGTGATTCGACAATAGCGGTCGGTTTTTACTTTTCAGCTTGAATATACTGCGGCGACGCACCAATCCGTCCCCGCCTATGTCCCTGCAAGCCATCATCTTTGACGCCTACGGCACGCTGTTCGATGTCTATTCGATCGGCGCGCTGGCCGAGCGCCTGTTCCCCGGCAAGGGGGCAGTGGTGGCCGAGCTCTGGCGCGACAAGCAGATCGAATACACACGGCTGCGCACGCTGTCGAACACTTACAAGCCGTTCTGGGAAGTCACGCAGGATGCGCTGGTTTTCACCTGTCGAAAGTTCGGGCTCGACCTGACGCTCGACGCACAGACCCAGCTGATGGGTCAGTACGCCAAGCTGCAAGCCTTCCCGGAAAACCTCGGCGTGCTGCAGGACTTGAAGGCACGCGGGCTGAAGCTGGCGATACTGTCCAACGGGAATCCCGACATGTTGAATGCCGCCGTGCAGGCCGCAGGCATGCAGGACTTGTTCACACAGGTGCTGTCGGTGGATAGCGTGCAGAAGTTCAAGACCGCGCCCGAGGCTTACCAGCTCGGCCCGGATGTGCTCGGCATTGCGGCGCGTGACAGCCTTTTCGTCTCCAGCAATTGCTGGGACGTCTGTGGTGCAGCATGGTTTGGCTACCGTACCTTCTGGGTCAACCGCGCCAATGCACCGATGGAAGAACTGGGTGTCACGCCCAATGCGCAAGGCCGTTCGCTGATAGACCTGCGCGAGTACATCACCCGATAAGCATTCATTGCAACCTCATTCTCTTTCAACCTAGCGTCAATTACCACTCAGGATAATCATCATGACCGCACGCACCAATTGCCACGGACTGCAAGTTGCCAACGTCCTGCATCGCTTCATCGAGGACAAGGTCCTGCCGGGTACCGGCGTCAGCAGCGACAGCTTCTGGAACGGCTTCGCGCAGATCGTGAACGACCTCGCACCAAAGAACGCCGCCCTGCTGGCAGAGCGCGATCGCATCCAGCTGGAGCTGGACCAGTGGCACCGCGCGAACCCGGGCCCGATCGCTGATGTCGCGGCCTATCGCGGCTACCTGGAATCGATCGGCTACCTGCAGCCGGTGCCGGCCGAAGTGAAGGTCACCACCGCCAATGTCGACGCCGAACTGGCGACCACCGCCGGCCCGCAGCTGGTCGTGCCCATCCTGAATGCACGTTATGCACTGAACGCCGCCAATGCACGCTGGGGTTCGCTGTATGACGCGCTGTACGGCACCGATGCGATCTCCGAAGCCGATGGCGCAACCCGCGCCGGCGGCTACAACCCGGTGCGCGGCGCGAAAGTGGTTGCCTTCGCCCGCACTTTCCTCGACCAGTCCGCACCGCTCGTACAGGGCTCGCACGCTGACGCCACCGGCTACAAGGTCGATGGCGGCAAGCTGGTCGTGACGCTGAAAGATGGCGGCAGCACGGGTCTGAAAGATGCCGCGAAGTTCATCGGCTTCCAGGGTGATGCTGCTGCCCCGTCGTCGGTCCTGCTGAAGAACAACGGCCTGCACATCGATATCCGTATCGACCGCAGTACCGCGATCGGCAAGGATGACGCCGCCGGCGTCGCCGACGTCGTGATCGAGTCCGCACTGTCGACCATCCTCGACCTCGAAGACTCGGTAACCGTGGTCGATGGCGACGACA
>JACCDQ011872305.1_pt1 | contig 17236 bp, 13 predicted proteins | sample 7446031 | NCBI WGS metagenome assembly JACCDQ01 (sample SAMN15323442, study PRJNA562643) | freshwater metagenome | isolation source: river surface water | place: USA:Blue River Watershed | collected 2017-08-17
AGGCCGTCATATTGGTGGCATTGGCAATGGTGCCCAACAGCAGTGTGTAGCCATCGGGTGCACTTTTCGCAACAAACTCGGAGGCAATGTTGCTGCTGGCTCCGGCACGGTTTTCCACAATGACGGGCTGTCCCAGAGTTTCTTGCATCTTGAGGGCAATGCTTCTGGCCACAATGTCGGTGGCGCCACCTGGGGCGTAGCCCACCAGCAAGCGAATGGGCTTCACGGGATATGCCGCTTCTTGTGCGTAACTTGTGATGGATAAAAAGCAAAGAACGACCGCCCAAATTCGATACATACGCATTCCGTTTTAAAAGTAGAAAAGGATGCGGGAAGTGTAGGGACACAATGGGAAGTCAAGCAAGTGCAGGGCATTGGTGTTGACCCTAGGTTGAATCATTCTTGGGTCTTATTCAGTAAGATACCCAGACATGAGTTATGACGCTGCTTCGGTATGTTTGAAGCAGGTCCATGACTTTTGCTTTGGAGCAAAGTTTTATGAGTTCGTTCATTCAAACCAATCTTGCCAAGCCTCGCGAATGGTTGCCACAAGAACTTGCCCTGGATTCTTCTTGGATTCATCACCTAAGCCGCGAGGCAGTGGCAGACATAGAAGTGGCCCTTCAGCATGCCAAAGCCACAGGCAAACCTTGGCTGGAAATGACTGCCAACGACTTTCCCTTGAGGCGTCATGCCAAACAAGCCATCGATCAAGCGTTTGCTTTTACACAAACAGCTTATGGCATGTGCTTGTTAAAAGGTTTTCCCGTTGACCGTTGGTCGGTGGAAGATGCACGCTTGGCCCACTGGGGCATTGGTTTGAACGTCGGCGTGGCCAGAACGCAAAACATTGCCAGCCAAGTGATGAACGATGTTCGTGATGAGGGCGGAAGTTACAAAGTTAAAAACGGCCGCGGTTACAACACCAATGCAGGCCTAGACTTTCATGTCGATTCGTGTGATGTGGTGGCCTTGTTGTGTTTGCAAACCGCCAAGTCGGGTGGTACCAGCAAAGTGACCAGTTCAATTGCCGTGGTCAACGAAGTGAAGCGTTTGCGTCCAGATTTAATTCCGGTCATGCAACAACCCTTCTATTACAGCTATCAGGGCACCAACGATGCCACGCAACCCCCGTTTTACAAATGTCCCATCTTGGGCGATGACCCTGAGTTTTTCTCATTGCGCGCCAATCGTAAAAATGTCACGGCTGCGCAGCGCGATTTTCCAGAAGTACCGCGATTAACGCCTGAGCAAATTGAGTTGTTGGATTTGTTGGACGAGTTGTTGCCCGATGACAAGTTTTGCTATTCCATGCAACTCGATCGAGGCGATATGCAGTTGTTGAACAATTATGTGGTGATTCATTCGCGGACTAATTTTGAGGACCATGAAGAGCCGGAGAAGAAACGTCACTTGTTACGGCTTTGGCTCAGCATTCCTCAAGGTCAAAGGTTGCCAGCTTTGTGGAAAGAGTATTTTGGCGCGATTGAGGCAGGGTCTGTGCGGGGTGGCGTAAGAGGCAGTCAAATTACCGATGCATTTTTGACCTATGAGCGACGGCAGGCTGCTCATTTGGGCATGACGATTGGAAAATAGACCGCTTGATATTAGGGTAATAACTGTTCAATGTTTGAGGCAACGCTTTAAAGTGAAGGCATTGTGAAACTCTCAAACTGAGAAAAGCCATGGCCAAAGACTTTACTTCAATGGAAGACAGTAACTGCTCGAACAATTTAAGCATTCACGACGTCATTGAAACCTCACGAAGAAACTTTCTAAAAAGTGGTGCGACAGTCACATTAGCGTCCTTGATGGCGCCTCTGAGTGGCTGTGCTGCACTGGCAAGTTCACAAAGTAAACTAGGATTCAAAGCGATTCCCGCTGGCATGGGCGACAAGCTTGTGGTGCCCGAGGGCTACACTGCAACGCCCATAGCGCCATGGGGTGATCCTGTGGGCATCGCTGGAAAAATGCCAGCCTTCAAAATGGATGGCAGCAACACTGCAGAAGAACAAGCCTTGCAATTGGGCATGCACCATGATGGTCTGGAATTTTTTCCTCTGCAAGGCTCAAAGCGTGGCTTGTTGGCCATCAATCACGAATACACAGACGACGGCTTGTTGCATGTCGGCGGCTTTAGCAACATGAACCTAGACAAGGTGCGCAAAGCTCAAAATGCGCATGGCTTGTCTGTCATTGAAGTTGAAATGAACCAAGGCAAATGGGATGTAGTCAGACCATCACCCTATGCTAGGCGGGTCACCTTGAGTACGCCCTTCAGAGTGGCGGGTCCTGCGGCGGGACATGCTTTGATGCGAACTAGCGCAGATCCGCAGGGTCAGACCGTTTTGGGCACGTTGAACAATTGCGCAAGCAGCAAAACACCTTGGGGTACCTATTTGTCAGGCGAGGAAAATTTCGCCTTTTATTTTGGGGCAGGGGATAAGCCTACGCCAGACCAGCAGCGCTGGGGTGCACCGAAATCAGGCTTTTACGCTTGGGACAAGCATGACGCGCGTTTCGACTTGCAAAAGAATCCGAATGAACTGCATCGATTTGGTTGGGTTGTCGAACTTGACCCCATGGATCCCAACAGCACCCCTGTTAAGCGAACGGCACTAGGACGTGCTGCACACGAGGGTGCTTGGGTAGGTGTTACCAAAGATGGCAGGGCGGTGGTTTACTCGGGGGAAGATGCGCGATTTGAATACATCTATAAATTTGTCAGTCGCGACAAAATTAAGCCTGCAGGGAACGGCTTGACACAAGCTCAAGCCAACAAAGACTTGTTAGACCATGGCATTTTGCATGTCGCGCGCTTTGATGCAAATGGTCAAGGCCAGTGGATTCCGTTGATTCATGGACAGGGACCTCTTACTGCTGCGAATGGCTTTGCTGATCAAGGCGAGGTACTCATCAAAACCAGACAAGCCAGTGACTTGTTGGGTGCGACCAAAATGGACCGTCCCGAATGGCTCACCATTGACCCACTGTCTGGCTGGGTCTATTGCACGCTGACCAACAACAGCCAGCGTGGTACGGCCGGTAAACCAGCTGTAGATGCAGCAAACCCCAGAGCCAATAACGTAATGGGCCAAATCATTCGATGGAAAGATGCGGGTGACTTTGACGGTCAAACCTTTGAATGGAATCATTTGGCACTGGCAGGAGACCCTGCCAATGAACGGGCAGAGGCCAAGGGCAATATCAAGGGTGATATTTATGCCTGCCCCGATGGCATCACCTTCGACAAGCAAGGCGTTTTGTGGATTCAAACAGATGCGCATGCCACGCAAATGTACAAAGGAGAGTTGGCCCGCATTGGCAACAATCAGATGCTGGCCTGTGATCCTGCCACAGGTGATACGCGTCGATTTTTGACGGGACCCACCAACTGTGAAGTGACCGGCGTAGCGCTGACGCCGGACAACACCACCATGTTTGTCAGCATCCAACACCCCGGGGAGACGCCTTCAGATCGAAGTGATCCAGCCAATCCCAGGCAATATTCCAATTGGCCAAACTACATGCCTCATGGTCGACCACGCTCTGCATTGGTCGTAATTCGAAAGAATGACGGCGGCATCATTGGGACTTGATTGAAAACTAAGCATCATAAAGTTCAAAATAGAACTCATATTAAAAGCGAATCAGATTAGGGTAACAATGAACGGTTGACATCGCCCGCATCATCGTAATCCTGAATAGTCATGAGGAGCATGTGCCGTTAACATGACATTTCCCATCGCTATTTTTAAATAGAGCCACTATGAAATCAACATTAATTTCGCAATCCATTTTGGCCGCTGTACTGACACTTACTGGTTGTGGCGCCCAATTGGCAATTGCCGGAACAGTGACTGTCATTACTTCATTTCCTAAAGAACTGACACAAATTTACAAGTCTGCCTTTGAAAAAGCCAATCCGGACATCAAGATTGAGATTTTGAACAAGAACACCGTGCAGGGCATTTCTTATGTTCGAGAGTTGCCAGTCGGTCAGCGACCCGATGTCTTTTGGGCATCTGCGCCGGATGCTTTTGAGGTGATGACGGGCCTTAAGTTGCTCGAACCCATTGGTGACCTGGCCAATAAATCGACGCCTGCCAAAGTGGGCTCCTACCCCATTAACGCACCTGACAACATGTACCTAGGTCAAGCGTTGGCAGGTTATGGCTTGATGTGGAACACACGCTATATGGCCGCCAATAAAGTGCCAGCACCCAAACAATGGGCTGACCTGACCAAGCCCGAATACTTTGGCCATGTGGCAATGAGTTCTCCTTCACGTTCAGGCACAACACACTTAACTGTCGAAACCTTATTGCAAGGAGAAGGTTGGGATAAAGGCTGGCGTCAGTTGCTTCAAATTTCAGGTAACAGCGCGGCCATTACCGAGCGCAGCTTTGGTGTGCCCGATGGTGTTAACAATGGACAGTTTGGCATTGGTCTGGTCATTGATTTCTTTGGCCTGGCTGGCAAGTATTCTGGCTTCCCAGTGGAGTTTATCTACCCAGACGTCACGGCAATCGTGCCTGCCAATATTGCCTTGGTTGCGGGAAGTAAAAATGCAGTTGAGGCGCGCAAGTTCATTAGCTACACCGTGTCACAACAAGGGCAAGAATTGCTCTATAACCCCAAAATTTCCCGCCTACCAATCTTGCCACCCGAAGCCATGGGCGGCAAAACGCCAGCGGGTTATCCAAATCCTTTTGAAATTGCCAAGCGCGCTAAGGTTCAGTTCAACTCCGATTTGTCTGAAGCACGTTACAACGTCGTCTCTGCGCTTTTTGACCAAACCATCACCTTCCGCTTGAAAGAGTTGCAAGCCGCCACCAAGGCCATCCATGCTGCTGAAGCAGCGCTTGCGAAAAAACCCAACGCCAACGCAGCAGAACTCATCAAGCAAGCTCGAGAAGCAGCCTTCAGCCCTGTGGTCAATGTACAGAAGGCCGCCGACAAAGAATTTTTGGCTTTGTTTGCATCCAACAAAAAAGATGCTGCCATCAGCAAAAATGTGACAGGTTTGGAGAACTACTGGAACAACAGTGCGCGCCAAAACTACGAACGAGCAAAGAGCTTGGCAGATCAAGCTTTGGCAGCAGCCAAGTAAGCCCTAGGCTTTTATCATGGCTAAGAATGGGCAGACGGCCAAGCTGCCGCTAATGACAACACTGCCTCAAACTGTGTTGCCCGATGTCCGCCCCGGTGTTTGGCTGGCCGGTGGATTGGTGTTGACATTCTTGTTGCTATTTTTTGTATTTCCCGTAGCGCGGGTATTTATTACGGCATTCTTAGACGGCGACAACAGCTTCACTATCGGTCATTTCAGCGCTTTTTTTTCGCAAGACTTGATGCGTGAATCGTTCATCAATAGTCTTTATGTGGCAGTCATGTCGGCAATTTTTGCTGCAATGATTGCAGTTCCGTTGGCCTACTTCACCGTTAGGTTTGATTTCAAAGGTGCACTGCTCATTCAAACCTTGGGTGTTCTGCCACTCATCATGCCCCCCTTTGTGGGAGCAGTGGCACTGCAACTGATTTTTGGACGATCAGGCACTTTGAATTTGCTGCTGAACGAAGCATTTGGTTTCACACTGCCCATCATGGAAGGTCTCAATGGCGTCATCTTTGTTGAGGCCATCCATTACTTTCCATTCATTCTCCTGAACCTCACTGTTGCCTTGCGCAACATTGACGGTGCCATGGAAGAGGCCGCCATGAACTTGGGGTGCAAAGGTTGGCGATTGTTCTGGCGCGTCATTTTTCCACTCGGACTGCCTGGTTTTGTAGCGGGTGCATCCTTGGTATTTGTCAAAGTATTTGATGATTTGGGCACGCCCTTGGTCATGGGCCAAACCAATATGCTGGCACCTCAAGCTTACTTACGCATCACACAAGTGGGTCTAGAGGATCCCATGGGCTATGTCATCAGCGTGCTCATGATTGTGTTTTCTATTGGCGCCATGGTCCTGTCCGCCCGCATGCTAAAAGGGCGCGACTTTTCGACCTTGCAAAAAGGCGGCTCTAGCATTCAACGTCGACAGCTTTCTCCGGTTGAAAGTGCGTTGGCTTATCTTTGGATCGGCCTTATTTTGATCATTACCTTATCACCCCACTTGGGTGTGTTGTTGTTGTCATTTGCCAAAGTCTGGAGCTTCTCGCCATTGCCAGACGCCTACACCCTTGAACACTATGCCACCGTGTTTCAGGATGCCAGTGGCATGATTCAAAACACATTGATTTATTGCGGTCTGGCCGCAGGCTTGGATGTCTTGCTTGGGGTCACGATTGCCTATCTGATTTTGCGTACCAATTTGCCAGCACGCCAATGGTTGGATTGGATTGCGACTGCTTCGCTGGCGGTTCCTGGCATTGTGCTGGCCATTGGTTTCTTGCGAATGTTTAAGGGGGTCACGGTGCCCGGCACCGATATTTTGCTAACTGGAACTTGGGTGGCGATTATGCTGGCCTATGCGGTGCGACGACTGCCTTATGCGTTGCGCAGTTGCATGGCTGCGCTGCAGCAGGTTCATATTTCACTGGAAGAAGCTGCCGAGAGTGTCGGTGCAAACAAAATCACCAGCATTCGAAGAGTGTTGGTGCCCCTCATGACAGGCGGCATCTTGGCGGGATTTGTCACGAGTTTCATTACCGCTGCGGTGGAGTTATCGGCCACCATCATGCTGGTATCGGCTGATTCTCAAGCGCCGATGAGTTATGGCATTTACCTTTACATGCAAAGTGTGGCCGGTCGTGGACCTGGAGCAGCCTTAGGGGTGTTGGCTATTTTGGTTGTTGCCGTAGGTACTTATTTGTCGCATCGGGTGGTAGAGCGAACCAGTAGTCGCCTGGCCCCGAGCAAGGAACATTCATCATGAAAAAAGTCAGCGTTCAGTGTCGCAACATCCGCTTGGCTTACGGCACAACTGAGGTTTTGAAAAGCGTCAACCTCGATATTCAACCGGGCGAGTTTTTTGCATTGTTGGGGCCTTCAGGTTCTGGCAAAAGTACCTTGCTCCGTTTGATTGCAGGTTTTAACAAACATCAACACGGTGAGCTGTTGGTCGATGGTCGCGACATCGGGAAGCAAGAACCATGGGACCGAAATATTGGCATGGTTTTTCAAAGCTATGCTTTGTGGCCTCACCTGTCAGTTTGGGATAACGTTGCTTTCGGATTGGTAGAGCGCAAAGTCGACAAAGCGACCATTCAAACAAAAGTAGCGGCAGCCCTCGATTTGGTGGGATTGTCAGCCTTTGGCGAGCGCAAGCCGAATCAACTCTCTGGCGGTCAGCAGCAACGCGTTGCACTGGCGCGCACCATTGTGATTGAACCTCAAGTTTTGCTGCTGGATGAGCCATTGTCCAATCTCGACAAAACATTGCGAGTGCAAATGCGCCAAGAACTCTTGGCTTTGCAGCGTCGCCTGGGTATCACCACCATTTTTGTCACGCACGACCAAGAAGAGGCCATGACCACTGCCGATCGCATGGCAGTGCTAGACCAAGGTGTGGTGCAGCAAGTGGGAACGCCAATTGAGCTATACGATCAACCCGTCAATGCCTTCGTCGCTAACTTTGTTGGTACCATGAACATGCTGGACGCCAAGGTGCGAAGTCAACATACAGACCACTTGGTGCTCGATGTCATGGGAGTAGGGGAGGTAAGCCTTCCAGTCTCATCCAGTGTTTCGAATTTGTATAGCAAAGACCAGCAGGTTCAATTGAGCTTTAGGCCGCACGCAGTGAAGGTAGACGCAGTGCCAACGACTTCTGATGCGTCCTACTTATGCATTCAAGGCACGGTAGAGACCAGTGAGTTCATGGGCGAATCGACTCGCTACCGCGTTCGGGTCGGCGAGCAGTCTTTGTCTGTTGATCAGGCGCACTATGCAGGATTGTCCAAATTGACTGTTGGATCTGCATTGAGGTTAAGCGTGTCGACTTCACAAATCAGGCTGTTTCATGCCTGATTACTCGCAATTGCTTCGAAAAAAATAAATATGAAAAATTTGAATTTACAAGCCGTCATGATTGACTTAGACGGCACCTTGGTCGACACCATTGGCGACTTTGAAGCTGCCTTAAATCGTGCACTTGCAGACTTGCAGGTGCCCACAGCCAGTCGCTCCCTCATCGAGCGCAGCATTGGCAAAGGCTCTGAACATCTCATTCGAACAGTTCTCACAAACCAATTGGCTTTGCCGGTAATGGCAGGAAATTCTCGAGAAGTTGAGCAGTTGTTCACGCCAGTTTGGGAACGGTACGAACATCATTACCTCAGCATCAACGGCGAATTTTCCAAAGTATTTCCAGGGGTGATGGAAGGCTTAGAGCAAATCAAAGCCTTGGGCTTGCCCATGGCTTGTCTGACTAACAAGCCTGTGTCATTCACGATACCTCTCATTCAAGATAAAGGACTAGCGCCTTACTTTTCAAAAGTCTTTGGCGGAGACAGTTTTGAGCGTAAGAAACCGGACCCCTTGCCACTATTAAAAACCTGTGAGGCTTTGCAGACCCTGCCAGCGCAAACATTGATGGTCGGAGATTCTAGTAATGACGCACAAGCGGCTGATGCAGCAGGATGCCCTGTGGTGCTGATGACTTATGGTTACAACCATGGTGAGCCCATTCAAAATACGCCGGCCTTGGCGTGGTTAGATTCATTGGTGCAGTTGAAATTAAGTTAGTGCTTAAAAAGATTGCTCAAGGTCAATTACTAGGATTTGTATGACACACAGCATATTGAGTCGTCGTTCGTTTTTTCCTGTCTTGCCAGCTTTGTATTACTTTAATTCGGCCCATGCGCAGGGTGTTGTGTACAAGACTTTAAATGGTCGCCCACCCTTGGTGATTGCGCACAGAGGTGCCTCTGGATATCTTCCTGAACACACCTTGGCGGCCTATGCCCTGGGGATTGATCAAGGCGCTGATTTCATTGAACCCGATTTAGTGCTCAGCAAAGATGGTGTGCTTCACGCAAGGCATGAACCCTTGCTTGCCAGAGTGCAATTAGAGGCTGATGGGTTAACCATTAAGCGAAGCGCTGAGGGAAAGCCGGAGCTGCATCGCAGCGATACGAGTACCAATGTCTGGCAGCTCGATAAGTATGCCGATCGACTTGCCATTAAGCAGCTTGATGGTAAACCAACGGCTGGCTGGTTTGCTGAAGACTTCACCGCTGCAGAACTTCGAGCAGATATACGGGCACAGGAACGCTTACGTGATTTTCGACATGCCAACAATGCTTATAACGATCGATTTCCCATTCCAACTTTGGCTGAAGTCATTGAATTGGCTCAGCGACGTAGCAAAGAATTAGGACGCACGATTGGCATTTATCCAGAAACAAAGCATCCTAGCTATTTCAAAAACTTCACCGATGCCAAAGACTTGCCTCGAATGGAAGACCTGCTTTTAATGCAGTTGCACGCGGCATATGGAGACAAACGAGAGGCACCTGTCTTTATTCAGTCCTTTGAAGTTAGCAATCTTCAGTACCTTCGGACTCGTACCAAAATACAGTTGATACAACTTCTAAGTGCTACTGGTAAGCCTTACGACTTTCATATCTCTGGTGATGTGCGTGGTTATCAAGACCTAGCTCGTTCAGCTGGCTTGGATTTCATGAAAGGCTATGCGGATGGTATAGGTGCTCATACTCAACTTATCGTGCCTACAGATGGCCGACGTTTACAGCCGCCTACTGGGTTGATCAAAGAGGCTCACGCCCGGGGCTTGCTAGTCCATGGTTGGACGTTTCGTGCAGAGAACCAGTTTTTGCCTGCGGAATTGGCTAGGGGTTCAGGCGCCACAGCAAAAGGTGACATGACTGCGCAATTGAGAGCCTTCATTGAAGTCGGGATGGATGGCTTCTTTACCGATCATCCAGACTTAGGACGAGAGGCTATCAGCACGCTGGCACGTTAGGTGGTGGTTAGTAACTTGGGGCTCAAAGAAAAAACCCCTTGAGCACTGATGCTGAAGGGGTTCTTTATTGGCTCCTCGACCTGGGCTCGAACCAGGGACCTACGGATTAACAGTCCGGCGCTCTACCGACTGAGCTATCGAGGAATATTCGGTTTTTAGCTTAAAAGTACACAGAAAGTCAGAGTCTTGAGGACTTTGAGCGACTGTGCTGTTTCGCTAAGCCTCGCATTGTAGCAAAAAATAATGCGAGTTTTCAAGAGTCTTCAGAATTTTCGGGCGAGGACGAAAAAGATCGACTTTCATAGCGCTTTTTTTCGCGCAACATGAACAAATAGAGTCCTTCAACTTTCTCTCTGGCCCAAGGTGTTTTGCGCAAAAACTTCAAACTAGATTTGAGGCTAGGGTCGTGAGTAAAGCACCTTACCGGAATACGTTGACCCAGTTCGTCCCATCCGTAATAGGCTTCCAAATCTTTAACGATGACCTCAAGGGTCAGGCCATGCAGGGGATTTTTAGGCTGCGCTTTCGGGGCTGTTGCATCGTTCATCAAGTTATTTTCTCTTAAAACGACACTAGCAGAGTGATAAGCTTTTCAAATGATTATTTTGCAAACCTGCCATCTGGAACAGCTAGAGCCATGTTGACTTTGATGGACTCAAGCGAATTGATACTGCCTGTCTTGCTTCAAGGCTTGGCCATTAGCTTTGGACTGATCGTTGCCATCGGTGCACAAAACGCGTTTGTTCTGCGACAAGGCCTCAGGAGAGAACATGTTGGTAGCGTGGTGTTTTTTTGCGCTGCTGTCGATGCGGCGTTGATCACAGCAGGTGTCTTTGGGATGGCGGAAGCACTCAGCGACAGGCCCGAGTGGGCTCGTGCCTTGGCTTTGTTGGGGGCGGTGTTCTTGGCATGGTATGGCTTTAAGGCACTTCAACGCATGCGTCACCCAGCTCAGTTGCAGGCATCTGAGGGGGGCGAAAACTTAAGCCGATTGAATGCCATGGTCCAAGCAGCTGCGTTTACGTTACTCAACCCCCATGTCTATTTAGACACCGTGGTGTTGGTGGGCAGTTTAGGCGCGCAGCAACCCGAGCCGCTTCAAATTTGGTTTGTGGTGGGCGCTACCTTGGCCAGCGCCACCTGGTTCAGTCTGTTGGGGTTTGGTGCCCGCTGGCTCGCACCATGGTTTGCACACCCGAAGGCATGGCAAGTGTTAGACGGCATCATTGGCCTCACCATGTGGCTACTGGCGGCCATGATGCTTCGTCATGCGTGGGTATCAACTTAGAACAATGTTCTAACGGTTAGGCGCAAGTTTCTGGGTGCGCCTGAGTACAGGTAGTAGTGCCCAAATTGCTTGGGTGACTCACGCCAGTAAGCACGATGGGTGGCATTTTCCAAAGCCAAAGTCCAGTCAGTATCTTGACCTGCCACCTTGGTGCTGTAGTGGGCTGCCAAATCGGCCGTGGTCCAAGCGGGCAGGGTCATCACGCCGCCTTCCATCAAGTCGCGCTGGCCTTCATGGCTGATGCGCAAAGAGGTGCGCAAACCTGGGATTTGTGTCCAACGATATTCGGCTGCTGCACGCACCACCAAAGAAGGCACATTCAAAGGACGCTGGCCATTTTGGCTAGGGTCAATGATGGCATCCGCACGTTTTGCGTTGAGCCATGTGGCGGCTGTGTCTAGTTTCCATTGAGCGCTTCTGAAACCCATGCCCAACTCCACACCTTTGTGATGCGCTAAGCCATCCAGTTTCCGAGTGCAAGAGTTGTCATCTTCGCAGGCGCCTTGATCGCCCCACACAGGACGTGTGATGTCAAACAGGGCAACGTTCCACAACCATTCACCTCGAGCTCCTTTGAACCCCAATTCTTTTTGCGTGCTTTTAGCCGAAGGCAATGCCTCACCAGCGTTGGTGTAACGGCTGCGGTTGGGCGTGACTTGCGCTTCCACACCTTGTCCATAACTTGCATAGCCTGTAGCGTTGTAGGGCAGCTTGTGGCTGAAGGCCAACCAAGGTGTTGTCAGGGTTCGATCGTCATGTGTCGCGCGGCTACCGTCGGTGCGTTGGCTGTCGCGTTGAATTTGACTGCTGCGCAAACCAATCCACAGATCTGCGAATGGATGGACGCGAATTCGATCCTTCAGGCTCAGCTCGGTTGAGTACTCTTGGCGGTTGGTGTTCAGGTCCAGTGGTTCGGGTGCTGCCGCACTGTCGATCACGCCAGTGAGGCTGCCTGTGCCCGCCCAGTTGAAGGCTTGCATGGGCGAGAGCTTGTCAATTTGACGTTGACGCAACCAAGACACCGTGATGTCGTGTTGCAGACCTGCCAACTGCACTTGGCCTGTCAGTTCGGTTTGCAGCGCATCGTTGATGCGTCGCTCGTTGTCGCTGCGGTAGTCGTACAGGTCAAATGTTTTGTCGCTGCAGAAACGGTCGTAATTGCCTTCGGCATAACAGCCGTAGGCATAGCTCAGTCGGTCATCTGTTTTCAAGCGCTGTGCGCCCACTTGGGTGGTCCACAACCAACCGTTTTCTAAGCGTTGCTTCAAGCGCAAAGTGCCTGTGAGGCCATCAAACACACCAGGTACCGACCAACTTTGCGTGGAGAAATTGTTTCGTGCATACGCAGGTGAGGGCAGTGTGTTGCCCGTGATGCTGGCTGCATTGACGCCCATTTGTTGACGGCTGCTGCTTTCAACTTCCCACTCCAATCGGGTGTTGGCATTGATGCGCCAGTCCATGGCCAAAGCTAGAAGTTGGCGGTGACCTTTGGCATTCTGGATGTAAGGGTTGAGGTCTTCGTACGCTGCATTGACACGATAGCCCACAGCGTTGTTTTCGCCAAAGCGTCCTCCTAAGTCAAGGGCTACCGAGCTGTTGTTGCCATTGCCGTAACTCAGAGTAAGGCTTCTGACGCTTGATTCTGCTGAGTTGGGGGGGCGCTTGACCACGTAGTTTGCCAAACCTCCGGGGGCACTGGTGCCGGCTTGGATGCCACTGGTGCCTTTGAAGAGCTCAATGCGCTCTTTGTTGTCCATGGGAATCATGGTTTCGGCATTGATGGGCAAGCCCTCGCGGCGGTAGTTGTAACGGTTGTCCAACATGAAACCGCGCACGCTCAGCATGTCCCAATAGGCAGGTGAGTTGTAGCTGTCTGTGACAGACGAATCCAGTCGCAGTGCGTCCGAGATTCTTTGCGCACCCAGATCTCGCAGGGTGGCGTTGTCAATGTTGGTGGCGCTAAAAGGTGCCTCGCGCAAGCTGAGGTTTTCAAAACCACTGACTTGTTGCGCCGAGGGGCTGGTGATCAAAACAGTGTTGTTTTGGGCCATGGCAGTTGCGCTGGCTAGCAGCAGTGCATGGCAAGTAATTTTTGGCAAATGATGTGCCATTGCGTTTTCCTTCAACGAAATGGCAGGTCGGCTGGATCATTCAACGAAGGTTGGCAATTGAGTGATTGCCTCGTTGTTTAGACAAGCTTCCCTGCGCGAGGATTACCTCAATCAGGTTCAAAGGGACTTTCTCAGTCTTGGCTTGTGAGCCAAATCACCCCTAGCGGATGTGGCAACAAACTGTGTTTGCTGCCACGGGTTGGATTCTACGACACGCCCAAGAGTTTGTGCAGATGTGTCGACGTTGTGGTGTATTGAAGCAGGGTTTTTTGGTCGGGCCGCAGCAGGGCTGAGGCACCAAAGGCGGCTAAGGTGGCCTCATGAAAACCACACAAGATGAGTTTCTTTTTGCCGGGGTAGGTGTTGATATCGCCGACGGCAAAGATACCTCGCGCCTCAGTGGCATAGGTCTCTGTATTCACTGGCAGCTGCTTGCGCTCGAGTGCCAAGCCCCAATCGCTGATGGGGCCAAGCTTGGGAGAAACGCCCAAGCACAAAAGCATGGCGTCAGCAGGGATCACTTCAGTGTCGCCTTGCGCGTTCAGAATTTCTAGACCGGTCAATTGGTTTTGGGTCTGGACCAAGCCAGTGGGTTGACCGGCAACAAAACGCATCAAGTGTTTGGCGCAAGCTTGGCGCATGTCTTCAATGGCCAGGGGCTCGGCTTGAAATTGATCACGTCTGTGAATCAGGGTCACGCTGGCTGCAGCATGTTCGCCTTGACGCCAATGGGCGCAGGCTTCTAAGGCAGCGTCGGCGTCGCCCAAGACCAACAAGTGTTTGCCTTTGAAAGCCTCTGAATGCGGTGCTGTGTGAAATATCGATTGACCCAGCAATGTTTCAAATCCTGGCAGGCTTAAGCCTCGCCTGACAAATGCCCCGACACCTGCGGCAATGAACACGGTGGCAGCTTTGAACTGGGTGCCCTTGTCGGTTTGCACATGCCATTGACCGTCTTCAGTGGCCTTCAATTCACTCACCAACTCTTGAAGGTGAAACTGGGGAGAAAAAGGTTTGACTTGCTTGAGCAATTGGTCAATGAGTTCTTGACCTGTGCAAAAAGGAATACCGGGAATGTCGTAAATGGGTTTGTGGGCGTAGAGTTCTACGCACTGGCCGCCCACTTGCGGCAATGCATCCACCACGTGGCAGCGGATGTCTTGAAGCCCTAGCTGAAACGCTTGGAACAGGCCCACAGGGCCTGCCCCAATGATCAAGGCTTCTGTTTTAATCAACGCTGCAACTCTTTGAGCTTGCCCGTTTTGTCTTTCCAGTCGTCAGCATCGGCCATGGGCGCTTTGCGCTTGGTGATGCTTTTCCAGGTCGGCAATAAGGCCAGCTCGGCATTGAGCTTGGTCATGTGCACTTGGTCGGCTGGCAGGTCTTCTTCTGCATAGATGGCATTGACGGGGCATTCGGGAATGCACACAGCGCAGTCGATGCACTCATCGGGGTCAATGGTCAAAAAGTTGGGGCCTTCGCGGAAGCAGTCCACGGGGCAGACGTCCACGCAGTCGGTGTATTTGCAGCGGATACAGGATTCAGAAACAACGTGGGTCATGACTTTGAGCTTGTTTTAGAAGGAGGGCAGGTACGTTGATCGGGCATGAGCCCGAAAAACGTGGATTTTAAGGCAGAACGAGCCCTTGGCTTAATTCACCAACACTGCGCCTGAGGTTTTATGGCTGGCCGTATCGACCAAAATTAATGCGCCCAAGATGCGAGACTGCGCAAACGGCAGGGTGATCAGGGGTTCTTGGAAGGCCAAAGTGACATGGCCTACGGAATTTGCAGGCAATTCTGTGGCCTCTTCCTCTGCCAAAGTGTTGATGTTCAGGCGGTGAACCACGCGTTGAACCTTGGCCTTGACCCAGCGGTGGCCGTGCAATGCCCAGTAAAGACGGCCAGCCACCAAAGGCTCGTCGTCCATCCAGGCAATGGTGGCGTCAATTTGACGTTGACCTTCCAAGCCAGCACTGGCGTCTACGATCCAGTCGCCGCGAGAGACATCCACTTCACGATCAAGCACCAGACCAGCACTTTGACCTGTGACATGGGTTTTGTCTTGGCGTGTGGCAGACAAGACCTGCGCCACCGTGGCGGTTTGGCCGCTTGGGAAAACTTTGACGCTTTGGCCCACGCGCAATGTTCCTGTGGCCACCCGACCCCAGAAAACGCGGCGACCTTGATGGGTGACATTGGAGTCGTGAAACTTTTCGACCCACTGAACGGGGAAGCTCATGGCCACATCCGCCTCGGCAGTAGTGCTGGGCAATGTTTCTAATATTTGTAACAAGCTGGGGCCTGTGTAGCCGCACCAGTTGTCATGACTGTCCACCACGTTCCAGCCCTTGAGCGCAGAGATAGGCACCCACGCTTTGACCGCAATGCCCGCTTCGGTGGCAAATTTGGCCAAGGCACCTTGGATGTTTTGGTAGGCCAGTGACGCATCTTGAACGGCATCTAGCTTGTTGATGGCAAACACCACTGAAGGCACACGGAGCAACTTCAAGAGCAAACTATGACGGCGGGTTTGGGGCAACAGGCTGAGGTTGGCGTCTTGCCAATCCAGTTTGGTGGCATCGACCAAGACCACAGCCGCATCGGCGCTAGAGGCTGCCGTCACCATATTGCGGGTGTATTGCTCATGGCCTGGGGCATCGCCAATGATGAACTTGCGCGCTTCAGTGCTGAAGTAGCGGTAGGCCACATCGATGGTGATGCCTTGCTCGCGTTCGGCCGACAAGCCATCGGTCAACAGGGCCAGATCAGTTTCGCCTTGGCGTTGAACACCAGCCAGATGGTCTTGCAACACTGCCTTGGTGTCGACCAACAAGCGGCCAATGAGGGTGCTCTTGCCATCGTCGACTGAACCACAGGTGATGAATTTCAAAGCGTTGGCATTGGGCGCGAAAAGGGGCGCTGCGCTAACGGCAGCATCTAAGTTAGCGTTCGTAGTCATTAGAAATATCCGTCTTTTTTGCGTTTTTCCATGGACGCTTCAGAGGTCTTGTCGTCCATGCGAGTGGCGCCGCGTTCGCTGACTTCGGCGGCCAATGTTTCAATCACAATTTCTTCAGGCGTGGCCGCTGTGCTTTCGACGGGGCAGGTGCAGGTGATGTCGCCCACCGTGCGGAATCGCACATCGCGAACTTCAATCTGCTCGCCGTCTTTAGGTGGCGTGAGTTCAGTGACCGGCACCAACAAACCGCGGCGATCGACCACTTCACGCTTGTGTGTGTAGTAGATGGAGGGCAAGGCAATGTTTTCGCGGGCAATGTACTGCCACACATCGAGTTCGGTCCAGTTGGAAATAGGGAACACGCGGAAGTGCTCGCCGGGTTGAAGCTTGGTGTTGAACAATGACCACAACTCGGGACGTTGTGATTTGGGTTGCCATTGACCAAAGCTGTCGCGGTGGCTGAAGATGCGTTCTTTGGCGCGCGCTTTTTCTTCGTCGCGGCGAGCACCGCCAATGAGGGCATCAAATTTGAATTCTTCAATGGCTTCAAGCAAGGTGACCGATTGGTGCACGTTGCGTGATTCGCCGGGGTGAGCCAAGCGCACCGTGCCACGCTTCATGGAGTCTTCCACGCTTCGAACAATGAGGTTGGCGCCCAATTCATTGGCACGGAAATCACGGAAGTCTGTCACTTCTTTGAAGTTGTGACCAGTGTCGATCATGAGCAAGGGATAGGGAATGCGACCGCCTTTTTGTTTGTCAACAAAGGCTTTTTCAGCGCATTTCAGCATGACCAATGAGTCCTTGCCGCCAGAAAACAGCAGGGTGGGGCGCTCGAAGGCGGCAGCGACTTCGCGCAAGATGAAGATGGTTTCTTCTTCTAGGGCATCGAGGTGGGCGTTGCTGAGGTGATGCAACAGTTCGGGTTCAGTACGTGCGTTCA
>JACCDQ010366892.1_pt1 | contig 17227 bp, 18 predicted proteins | sample 7446031 | NCBI WGS metagenome assembly JACCDQ01 (sample SAMN15323442, study PRJNA562643) | freshwater metagenome | isolation source: river surface water | place: USA:Blue River Watershed | collected 2017-08-17
GAGATCGCGAAGCTGATCGACGTCTCCAAGTGCATCGGCTGCAAGGCCTGCCAGGTCGCCTGCATGCAGTGGAACGACCTCAGGGACGAGGTCGGCAGCTGCGGCGGCACCTACGACAACCCGATGGATCTGACGGCGAAATCGTGGACGGTGATGCGTTTCACCGAGGTCGAGCAGAACAACAAGCTCGAGTGGCTGATCCGCAAGGACGGCTGCATGCACTGTTCCGACCCCGGCTGCCTGAAGGCCTGTCCGTCACCCGGCGCGATCATCCAGTACAGCAACGGCATCGTGGATTTCCATCAGGAAAACTGCATCGGCTGTGGTTACTGCGTGACTGGTTGTCCGTTCAACGTCCCGCGCATTTCGCAAAAGGACAGCAAGGCCTACAAGTGCACGCTGTGCTCGGATCGCGTGGCCGTCAATCAGGCCCCGGCCTGTGCGAAGGCCTGCCCGACCGGCGCCATTCAGTTCGGCAGCAAGGAAGACATGAAGGACTATGCTTCCAAGCGCATCACCGACCTGAAGGAACGTGGCTACGAGCAAGCTGGCCTGTACGATCCGCAAGGGGTGGGCGGTACGCACGTCATGTACGTGCTGCACCACGCCGACAAGCCGGAGCTGTATGCCGGCCTGCCAGCCAACCCGACGATCAGCGCGCTGGTTTCCATCTGGAAGGGCTTCACCAAGCCGCTGGCCACCCTGGCCCTGGCCGGTGTCGCCCTCGGCAGCCTGTTCCACTACGTCACCAAGGGTCCGAACGAGGTTTCGAAGGAAATCGAGGACGAGATCGAACGCGAGGATGCGTTGGCTAACAAGGAGACCGCAAAATGATCCGCGATCCGAAAGACCTCAAGCGTTATGAGCCGCAAGAACGGGCCAACCACTGGGTCGTGGGCATCAGCTTCATCCTGCTCGCGCTCTCCGGCCTGGCCTTCTTCCATCCGGCCTTCTTCCCGCTGACCCAGCTGTTCGGCGGCCCGGTCTGGGCCCGCATCATCCACCCTTATCTCGGGGTGCTGATGGCGGTGTCCTTCCTGGCCATCTTCATCCGCTTCAAGCATTTGAACAAGATGACGCCGGCGGATCACGAATGGCTGAGCAAGGCGAAGAACATGGTGGATGGCAATGACCACGACATGCCGGAACAAGGCAAGTACAACGGTGGCCAGAAAGTCATGTTCTGGGCCCTGGCCATCTGCATGCTGCTGATGACGGTGTCGGGCCTGCTGATCTGGCGCGCCTGGTTCGGCTTTGACATCACGCTCGTCCGTCTGGGCGCCGTGGTGCATGCCGCAGCCGGCGCGGTCATGATCGGCCTGATCATGGTCCACGTCTATGCCGCCATCTGGGTCAAGGGCACCATCCGCGCCATGTGGTACGGCACGGTGACCCGCGCCTGGGCCAAGCAGCATCACCGGGGCTGGTACCGCCAGATGACTGGCAAGTAAGCGATTTACCTTGCGATTCGGGGGCTCTGCGGAGAATATCCGCATCCCCCTCTTTTTTTGACGACAACAAGAACATGCAAGCCCAACCGATTGATTTTCATCCGCCGGCCGAAGAGGCTGCGTCCTTTCTTTTGCCGGTGACGACGACGCTGTTCGCCGATCGTGGCGATCGCTTTGCTGCCTTGGCCAACGGTCACAGCCTTGAAGCGTGGCTGCGCTTTCTCGGGCAGTTGAGTCAGGCCCAGCAGTCCGCCCTGAACGCACTGCCGGCGTTGTCGCTGCCGGATGCCGACACGCTGGCGCAGGCGCGTACCCATGGCATGCCTCCCCTGAATTTTGCCGAACGCCCGGCCGCCTGGCGTGACGCCCTGCGCGAGATTGTCCGCCTAGTTGCGGTCGACGCCCAGGACAGTGCCAAAACCCTGCTCGCGACCCTGTCGACCGCAGACGATGCCCGCCTCGAGCAACTGGCCGATCTGCTCGTTCACGGCGAAATCAGCGCCGACGACGCGGCGGTGCTGCCTTTCGTCGCGGCCGCCCTGCAGGTCGTTTTCACGACGCTGGCCAGCCAGCTCGACGCCGGCCAGTTGCAGAAGCTCGATGCCGATAACGTCTGCCCGTGCTGCGGCAGTCCGGCGGTCGCCAGCGTGGTTCGCCTCGGCTCGGCCATCAACAACCTGCGCTACCTGCATTGCAGCCTGTGCAACGCCGAATGGAATGTTCCGCGCGCCGTGTGCACGACCTGCGGCAGCGAGAAAGCGCTTGGCCTGCAGGAAATCGAAGGCAGCAAGGGCGCGGTGCGGGCTGAGTGTTGCGATGGCTGCAAGAGCTACCTGAAGATCGTTTATCAGGAAAAGGACCCGCTGGTCGATCCGGTCGCCGATGACCTGGCGACGCTGGCGCTCGACATGCTGGTCGACGAAGCTGGCTATGAGCGGGCCGGACCCAATCTGTTCATGATCGGCAGCGTCGACGCCGCCTGATCACTGAAGGGCGTTTTCGGCGGCGAGGGCGGCAACCGCCGCCGGGTAGTGCTGCTCGGCCGATCGCTTGAGCCAGCGCAGGCTTTGCTCACGGTCACGGGGTTGCCCACGTCCAGTGCGATGCATGACGGCGATCGCATACTGGGCTTCTGCATCGCCAGCCTCGGCAGATGCCATGAACAGGCGGGCGGCGCTTTCGAGGCTGCGCTCGACGCCTCTTCCGGCTTCATACATCCAGGCCAGACGGGTGCGCGCCGTGACGTCGCCGGTATCGGCCAGGTCCTGGTAAATGCCTGCGGCCTCGGCGTGCCGGCCGCTGCTGGCCAGCCGTTCCGCCTGTTCGAAGGGGGTCGGGGCGCGTGATGGGGCATCGAGCGAGGCCAGGCGGCGTGCGGCATCGCGATCGCCCTGTTCGGCAGCCAGCGTCAAGTAATGCCGGGCTTTTTCGAGGTCGCGTTCTGGCGAATCGTGGTTGCTGTAGAACATGCCGAGACGGTACTGGGCCTTGAAGCCGCCGGCGTTGGCCGCGGCGACGTAGAGCGATTCCGCCTTCGTCAAATCCCGTGGTTCGCCCAGGCCGTCCTCGGCCAGGATGCCCAGGTTGAACAGGGCGTCCGGATTGCCCAGGCCGGCCAGGACTTCCCAGATGTGGCGGGCCGCATCGTAGTGCGCCATCTTGAACTCGGCATAGGCCTTGTAGTTGCCCATCGCCGGATTCTTGATCCAGTCCTCGGCAAAGCTGTCCTGAGCCAGCCCGGGCTGGGCGACGCCGGTCATCAGGAGGAACAGCAGCGGGATGGGGCGAATCGACTTGAGCATGCGGATCTCCGGGGAAAGGCGGCCATTATCGACGGCAATCCTTCTGGACTGAGCGTGCGGTGAAAGGTTCCTGTGGTCCGATGGCAGAAAACCGGCTTCCGCGCTTGCCGGGAGCGCGCGCATCCTCTAACGTAGCGGCTCGCTGACCTTTGCCAATTTCTGCCCGGTCCGGGTGAAAGCCATGAACGAAAACCGACGTCTTCCCGCGGTCGACCGCGTCCTCAGCCAACTTTCCGATCTGATTGAAATTCATGGCCGCGCCCTGGTCACCGGCTGTGTCCGGGCCGAACTGGCGGCGGCACGCGAGGGCGCCAGGCATGGCTTGCCGCTGCCGGAGGAACCGGCGTTGCTCGCTGCCATTTGCCGGCGCGCCACGGAGGCTGGCCAGGCCAATCTACGACCGGTCTTCAACCTGACCGGCACTGTCCTGCACACCAACCTCGGTCGCGCCCTGCTGGCCGAAGAGGCGATCGCGCAGATGGTCGAGGCGGCACGTTCGCCGTGCGCGCTCGAATACGACCTGGCCTCCGGCGGGCGTGGTGATCGCGATGATCTGGTCTCCGGCTTGCTGGCCGAACTGATCGCCGGTGGCGACCCGAACATCGCGGCGACCATCGTGAACAACAACGCTGCTGCCGTGCTGCTGACGCTCAATGCGCTGGCCCAGGGCAAAGAGGCCGTCGTCTCGCGCGGTGAACTGGTCGAGATCGGCGGCGCCTTCCGCGTTCCGGACGTGATGCGCCGGGCCCAGGTCAAGCTGGTCGAGATCGGTACGACCAACCGCACCCACGACAAAGATTACGCCGAGGCGATCGGTCCTAAAACCGCGTTGCTGATGAAGGTGCATACCAGCAATTACGCCGTGGTCGGCTTCACCAAGGCGGTCGACGAGAAAAATATCGCCGAAATCGCCCACGCTGCCGGCCTGCCTTTCGTCGTCGATCTGGGCAGTGGCACGCTGACCGATTTTGCCGCACTCGGTCTGCCGGCCGAGCCGACACCACAGCAGGCGCTCGTCGCCGGTGCCGACGTCGTGACCTTCTCCGGCGACAAGTTGCTCGGCGGTCCGCAGGCCGGCCTGATCGTCGGGCGCAAGGAGCTGATCGCGAAGATCAAGAAAAATCCGCTGAAGCGTGCGCTGCGTGTCGGCAAGACGACGCTGGCGGCGTTGGAGGCCACGTTGCGCCTGTATCACGATCCGGATCGCCTGGCCGAACGCCTGCCGACCTTGCGCCTGCTGACCCGCCCCGTCGCGGAGATCACGGCATTGGCCGAACGTGTGCAGCCGGTAGCCCAAAGTGCGCTCGGTGCGCTGGCCGCGGTGTCCGTCGCGTCGTGCAGCAGCCAGATCGGTAGCGGGGCCTTGCCGGTCGAGCGTTTGCCATCCGCGGCGCTGGTTTTCCGTCCGACGGCGAAAAAGCCGGGAAAAGCGTTGTTGACCGTCGAAGCGGCCTTCCGTGCCTTGCCGATGCCGGTGATCGGCTACATCCGCGACGACGCATATCACCTCGACCTGCGCTGTCTCGAAGCGAAGGACGAGGCGTGCTTCGTCGCCCAGTTGGCCCAACTCAAGTTCTGATTCTTCCAGGAAACCTTCATGTCCCGATTCCTCTTCCTCAATGCCTCGACCCGCGAACCTGCCCATGTCGGCAACAGCGAAACGCTGGCCCGCCTGGCAGCTGAAGCACTGCCGGAAAGCGTCAAGCAGCAGTGGCTGAAGCTGGCCGATCTCGACATGCCGCCTTTCGTCGATGTCCGGCACACCACGGGGACCTATCTGATGCCCGATGGCGATGCCAAGACCCTGCTCGACGCGACGCTGGCGGCGACCGACATCGTGTTCGTCTCGCCGGTTTACTGGTTCTCGATCCCGTCGACCCTGAAGACCTATCTCGATCACTGGAGCGGCTGGATGCGCGTTCCCGGGCTGGAATTCAAGGAACGCATGGCTGGCAAGCGCCTGTGGGTGGTCAGCACCAGCGGTGGTCGCGAGAAGGCGCAGCCGATGTTCGACAGCTATCGTTACTGCGCCGATTTCCTCGGTTTGCAGTGGCAGGGCGTGCTCTGGGGCAAGGGCGGGCTGCCGGATTCGGTCCTGACGGACGGTGATGCGATGGCTGCAGCCAGGACATTCTTCAAGTCGGCCTGATCCGGTACGGCCATGATCATCGGTACCGCCGGTCACATCGACCACGGCAAAACGACGCTGGTCAAGGCGTTGACCGGGGTCGATTGCGACCGCCTCAAGGAAGAAAAGGCGCGTGGGATCACTGTCGATCTCGGCTATGCCTACGCCCCTTTGTCTTGTGGCGAAACGCTCGGCTTTATCGACGTCCCCGGCCATGAAAAGCTGATCCACAACATGCTGGCCGGGGCGACCGGGATCGACTTCGCCCTGCTGGTCATCGCGGCCGATGACGGCCCGATGCCGCAGACCCGGGAGCATCTCGAGATCATCGAACTGCTCGGGATCAAGCATGGTGGGGTGGCGCTGACCAAGATCGATGCCTGTGCGGTCGACCGCATCGAAACGGCAAAAGCGGAAGTCGCCGAATTGCTGGCCAAGACTGCGCTGAATGGTGTGCCGATTTTTCCGGTGGCCGCGACGACCGGGCAGGGGATTCCTGAGTTGCGCGCTCATCTGGAGGTGGCCGCGCGCACTGCAATGCAGCCTGCCGTCACGGGTGGATTCCGGCTGGCGATCGATCGCTGTTTCACCCTGAGCGGTGCCGGAACGGTTGTCACCGGCACCGCCTTTGCCGGCGAGGTGCGGGCCGGCGATCAGTTGCTGTTGTCGCCAGCGAATATCCCGGTGCGGGTGCGCAGCCTGCGTGTCCAGGATGCGCCGGCCGAATCCGGGCGAGCCGGGCAACGGGTCGCGCTGGCCCTGAGCGGCGTCGAAAAGGCCGAGGTGCAGCGCGGACAGTGGATAGTCGCGCCCCGCCTGCATGCGCCGCTGCGCCGCTTCGACGCCAGGATTCGCGTGCTGTCCGGCCAGCCGGCGTTGAAACACTGGACGCCGGTGCATCTGCATCTCGGGGCGGAAGATGTGCCGGCGCGTGTCGCCCTGCTCGGGAGCGAGGAAATTGCGCCGGGCAGCGAGAACTGGGCGCAACTTACCGTCGACCGCGAGATCGGGGCCCTGGCCGGTGACCGCTTCATCCTGCGCGACGTCTCGGCACGGCATACCATCGGCGGGGGCGTCGTCCTCGACATCTTCCCGCCCAATCGGCGCAAGCGCACTCCGGAGCGACTGGCCATGCTGGCTGCGCTGGCGGATGCCGATCCGGCCACCGCCCTGGCGCTGGCCGCCGGCCAGTCAGCCAGTGGTGTGGATCTGCCGTCCTATGCCCTCAATCGCAATCTCGACAACGGGATATTGGCCGAACTTTGCCAGCGCCTGAAGCTGAAAGTCGTCGGTGACCTCGCCTTTGCGCCAGCCGGCTGGCAGGCCCTGGAAAACGACCTGATCGCCGCGTTGACCGCAGAACACGAACGCGCACCCGACATGCCGGGCGTCGAACGCGATCGCCTGCGCCGGCTGACGCTGCCGACGTTGCCGCGACCGGCTTTCGATGCACTGCTGGCTGGTCCTTTGGCTGAAGGACGCATCAGCCAGACACATGCCTGGCTGCACTTGCCCGAACACCGGGTCCAGCTGGCCGCGGCGGATCACGATCTCTGGCAAACCCTGAAACCCCTGCTCGACGCGGCGCCCTATGGTCCGCCGCGGGTACGCGATGTCGCGAGGGCGACCGGTGTCAGTGAGGACACTGTGCGTGCCCTGTTCAAGCGGGTCGCGCGCTTTGGCGGCGCTTATCCCGTGGCGCAGGATCATTACTTTACGGCCGAGGCGGTTGCCGATCTGGCACGTCGCGTGGCCGGGCTTAATCAGCGCGATGGCTTTGCCCGGGCGGCCCCCTTGCGCGACGAAATCGGTGGCGGCCGCAAGGTGGCCATCCACATCCTCGAATTCTTCGATCGCATCGGCTACACTCGGCGCGTGCGCGACACCCATGTGCTGCGGGGGACACCCGAGCAATTCGGAACATGAACAACGGAAGGAATCGTTCCCCGGTGGGACGGACGGTCTTCAAAACCGTCAGGGCCTGTCAGACAGGCTTGGGTAGGTTCGACTCCTGCTTCCTTCCGCCCCGGTTTTCTTTCCAACCGTATATGCTAGATTGATTGTTCAGCTGGTCAAATCAATGGAGATATGCGATGTCGATGCAGAATTCTGGTCGTTCGAAATGACGGGATGCGCCGATGGCAAGTTCGGCAAACCGGGGAATTTTGTGGTCATTCGTGCCGGTGGCAGTCCGGCCTACGATAGCTACATCTACAAACAGGGCACGGTTGCTGCCGTGATCACCATTGTCGTGCCGGATCGCAACAGCGCACTGGCGGTGGGTGATCCGACGAACGAGGTCGGGCAGCAGGTGCAGGCATTGTTGCGAAATGCCGGCGCGATCTGGCTGACGGGGGGCGATCAGGGGGATTACTACAACTTTTGGAAGGATACGCCTGTCGAAAAGCTGATTTCCGGTCAGGTCCAGCAATACGGCATCCCCATCGGCGGGACCAGTGCCGGGATGATGATCCTCAGTCAGTACAGCTATATTCCTGACGTTGCCTATTCATCGACCTATGCGCTGAATAATCCGGCTTCCATGCAGCAATGGCTCAAAAACGATTTTTGGAGCACCAGGGAAAAAACGCCGTTCGCATTGCTGGCCAATACCGTGACCGATTCGCATTTTGATACTCGGGATCGAATGGGGCGGCTCACGACTTTCCTGGCAGGGGTGATCAAGAAAGGCTGGGTTTCTCAATCGAATGCCCGCGCAATTGGGGTTGATCAGGAAACGGCGTTGATTCTCCGTTACGTCCCTGCAAAATCCGGGAACGGCATGACCATCGATCCACCCGGTCTGATTGCCAATGAGGGGAGTGGCGGTTCGGCCTATGTGTTGAGGGCGAGCAGTAACAGTGTGATTGACACGGCGGGACCGCTTACCTTTACCAATGTCAATGTGGATAAGCTTTACATCGACAACACTTCGCCCACTCCCAGAACAGTCTCGAAGACGTATCAATTCAGTGTCAAAGGTGGGCTTCCGATACCGCCGGCAAACGGAAGTCTCTACTGAGGAAGAGCTCAGACCTTCCCGGCGGCGACTGTCGACGAAAGTTGTTCGATCACCTGAACCACCTTGTGCGCATCCCGCTTGATCTGCTCGATGGATTCACCCGCCCGGTTGGCAAAATGTACGCCTTCTTCGACCGCCGAGAGTCCCGTGGTCATGCTGTTGATCACGGTGGTGGCCTCCTGCTGGATGACGCTGATCATCGTGCTGATTTCACCCGTGGATGCGCTCGTGCGTTCGGCCAATTTGCGAACTTCATCCGCGACGACAGCGAAGCCGCGGCCAGTGTCCCCGGCGCGGGCGGCTTCGATGGCGGCGTTCAGCGCCAGCAGATTGGTCTGATCGGCAATTTCCCTGATCGTATTGACGATTTTCGTGATCGTCCGGGTTTTTTCACCCAGATCGGTGACCTGGCCGGAGGCAACATCGAACAGGGCGGCGATTGCCTTGATCTTTTCGACCGTAGCAAGAATGGTCTCCGCACCTTTCTCTGAAATATCCTTGGTTTCCGTTGCAACCTGATAAGCGGTGGCGGCGCCCTGTTTTTCGGCGTGGTGGAGTTTGACGCGGCCGGTGATGTCCGCGGCGAATTTGACGATCCGGCTGATTTTGCCATCGGGATCACGCACCGGGTTATAGGTCGCCTCCAGCCAGACTTCGTCGCCTGAGCGAGCGACGCGCTGGAATTGACCCTGGAAGAATTGACCGCTGCGCAAGCGCTCCCAGAATGCGGCATATTCGCTGCTGCTGGCAAATTCATTCGAGCAGAATTTGCGGTGATGCTGTCCGAGCACGTCGCGCTCGGCGTAGCCCATGACGGCGAGGAAATTGGCGTTGGCGCGCAATACCTTGCCTTCCGGATCGAATTCGATCACCGCCATGGCGCGTTCGATGGCGTCGATCAGCGAGCTTGCCCGACCGGCGTCCTCCACTTTTTGCGTGATGTCAGTCGCGAACTTGATCACGCGAACCACGCGTCCGGCGGCATCGAGAATCGGGTTGTAGGTGGCCTCGAGCCAGACGACGCGACCATCCTTGTGTCGCCGCTTGAACTGCCCCTGAAAGAACTCGCCGGAGCGCAGGCGCTGCCAGAAGGCCTGGTAGGCCTGGCTGTTGGCGAATTCGGGTTCGCAAAGAAGCGCGTGCTTGCCGCCGACCAGTTCATCGGCGCGGTAGCCAAAAACAGCGGTGAATTTATCGTTGATGCGGGCAATCGTCCCGTCGAGTTGCAATTCGATGATGGCCGTCGAGCGGTTCAGCGCATCGACGATTGCCGTGCGATCAGCCAGCGTCGAGCGCAGGGACTCGATTTCTTGTTTGTATTGATTGCAAAACATGTCGGGCGCTCAATTCTGTCTGATGATTCGAGGGGTTCCGTATCATTACCTGCCGGGCTTCAATTTACAATCCACTTCCATTCAAGCTGCAGACGATTTCAACGCATGGCGCACACTCCCTTTCTAGGTACTGTTCCGGACGACCGTCTCTACTGGCCGCCGCACGACATGTGGGTGCAGACGCTGGACAGCGGCGAGCTGCTGATCGGTGCCACGAATTTCGGCATTTTTCTGGCCGGCGAGATCATCGCCTTCACCTGCAAGCCGAAGGGGGCGACGGTCGATCTCGGGCGCGGGATGGGGACGGTCGAATGTCGCAAGACGGTGCTTGCGGTCCACGCGCCGGTGAGCTTCGTTTTGCTCGAGGGCAATGAGGCGGCCGAGGAGCATCCGCGCCTGATCAACCGCGATCCCTACGGTGATGGCTGGATGGCGCGGGTGCGGCCGGTCAATTGGGCCATCGAGAAGGCCGGCCTGGTCGATGCCGAGGCTTATCGCCGGCACATCCGCAAAATCGAACCGGAGGCACGTTTTGCCTGACAAGCTGGCCATCCTGATCTGGGCAGCGACGCCCGATCGTCCCGAGTTGTGCGTGACGCCGCTGGTGCACGCGCTGGCCGCACGAGCGCTCGATGCCGAAGTGGAAATTCATTTCTCCGGGCCGGCGGTGCGCTGGCTGGTCGATGGTGTGGCGTATTCGGCCCATACGACACCAACCCGGGAGAAGACGATCGGCGACTTTCTGCGCGAATTGTGTGCGGACGGCGTGCCCCTGTTTGCCTGCAGCATGGCGCGCGCCGCCTGGGTTCATGAGGATGAGGTCTTGCTCTCCGAAGCGGTCGCGGCCGGAGCGACGGCCTTTGTCGTCCGGTCGCTCGATCCGGCCTGGCAGACGCTGGTCTATTGATGACGCGATTGCCGATCACCGGCGTGATCCTGGCCGGCGGGCTGGGGCGGCGCATGGGCGGCGTGGACAAGGGCTTGCAGCTTTTGCAGGGACGGCCACTGGTGGCCTGGGTTGCCAAGCGCCTGGCGCCACAGGTGGATGCGTTGCTGATCAACGCCAATCGCCATCCCGATCATTACGCCGCGTTGGGCTTTCCGGTCGTTCCAGACCAGATCGAGGGCTTCGCCGGGCCGCTTGCCGGCCTGCATGCCGCCCTGGCCGGCGCGCCACATCCGCTGGTGGTGACGGCGCCCTGTGATTCGCCCTTTTTGCCCGTCGATCTGGTTTCTCGCCTGCTTGCCGCGTTGACCGCAGCCGATGCCCGGATCGCCGTGGCACGCACCTTCGATCAGCTGCATCCGGTGTTCTGTCTGTGCCGCCGGGAGGTGCTGGATGACCTGACGGGCTATTTGCTTGCCGGTGAGCGTCGTTTCGAGCGCTGGATCGTCGGGCAGGCAGCGGTTGAAGTGGCTTTCGATGATCAGGTGGCTGCTTTCGAGAACATCAATACGCGAGAAGAGCTGGCGCGGTTCGAGTAGGCTTGGCCGAAGCTCAGCCGCGCATGGCAACGCGTTTCGACGTCTTTTTCAGCAGACCGGTTCGCTGGTCGAAATGGACCATGAAATAGGTTTCATCCATCGGTGGCGTGCCTTCGATCCGCCATTCCCAGATTTCTTCGCGCAAATTGTCGAATTGGGCGATTGAGCCGGGTCGACCGTAGAGGCGCCGTACTTCTTCGCGGTCCATGCCTTCGCGGGCGCGGGCGTAGTTGGCTTCGTTCAGCACCTGGTCGATCGCCTGAACGACCTGGTTGGAGCCGAGCGTGATCATGTAGCAATGCACGCCGGCCGGCTGACGGTCATATTCCCAGGTGACAGTGCCATCGCGGTTTTGATACTGCGCTCCCGGTTCGCCCAGTCGTTCCCTCACCTCCGCCGCCGTGGTGATGCCGGGCTTGATGGCCGGCAGGTTGACGACATCACAGGCTGGCAGTAATACCGAGGCGAGGGCGGTGAGGGCGGCGGTCAGCCAGGCGGGGATTTTCATGATGGGTTCGTCTCAGGTTTGCGCAAGCCGACGGTACTGGATCGCCTCGGCGAGATGCGGCGCGCGGATGGCATCACTACCGGCCAGGTCGGCGATGGTGCGGGCGACGCGCAGGATGCGGTGACTGGCCCGAGCCGACAGGTCGAGCCGGTTCATGGCCTGGCGGAGCAGGGTTTCGCCGGCACTGTCGAGCGTGCAATGTTGGTCGGTGTCCGCGGTCGACAGGCGTGCGTTGGGTTTGTTCTGGCGTTGCGTCTGTATATCGCTGGCGGCGGTGACGCGCGCGCGGATATCGGCCGACCGTTCGCCGGTCGGGCGGGAAAGCAGTGTTTCACTGTCCTGGGCAGGTACTTCGACGAAAAGATCGATGCGGTCGAGCAGCGGGCCCGACAGCTTGTTGCGATAGCGCTTGATCTGTTCGGGCGTGCACCGGCATCGGCCATTCGCATGACCGAAAAATCCGCAACCGCAGGGATTCATCGCGGCGATCAGCTGGAATCGCGCGGGATATTCGGCGTGGTGGGCCGCACGGGCGATGTGAATCTGTCCGGTTTCCAGCGGCTCGCGCAGGGTTTCCAGTACCTTGCGGGCAAACTCGGGAAACTCGTCCATGAACAGGATGCCTTCATGGGCCAGCGAGATTTCCCCTGGGCGCGGCGGATTACCCCCGCCGACCAGGGCAACCGCCGAAGCAGTGTGATGAGGCTGGCGAAAGGGACGACGGCCAAAGTGCCGGGGATTGAATTGTCCCGTCAAGGAGAGTGTGGCAGCGGATTCCAGCGCGGCACGTCGCGCCAGGGCGGGCATCAGGCCGGGCAGTCGGGAAGCAAGCATCGATTTCCCCGATCCGGGCGGTCCACTGAAAAGCAGTGAGTGTTGCCCGGCTGCGGCGATCTCCAGGGCCCGTTTGGCTTGTTGCTGCCCGCGAACATCGCAGAGATCGGGAAAATCCGCCGCAGTTTCAGCGTCGACCGCGGGACTGGGTTCGAGCGTCTTCTGCCCTGAGAGGTGGGCAAAGACATCGATCAGGGCATGGGCGCCAATGATCCGGTCGTGCCCGGAAAGGCTGGCTTCAGCCGCGCTGCAGGCAGGCAGGATGAAGCCTTTTCCGCGATCCGCCGCCTGCAGGGCCATGGCGAGGGCTCCACGAATCGGGCGGAGTTCGCCCGACAGGGAGAGTTCACCGGCGAATTCATAATCGGCGAGCGCTTTGGCCGGAAGTTGTCCGCTGGCAGCGAGGATGCCGAGGGCGATCGGCAGGTCGAAGCGCCCGGATTCCTTGGGCAGGTCGGCCGGCGCCAGGTTGATCGTGATGCGCCGGGCGGGGAATTCGAAACCCGAGGAGGTGATGGCGGCGCGGACACGGTCACGCGCCTCCTTGACTTCGGTATCCGGCAGGCCGACCAGTGTCAGCGATGGCAAGCCATTGGCGAGATGCACCTCAACCGTGACCGGTGGCGCATTCAGCCCCGCCAGCGCCCGGCTGCGCGCAACCGCCAGCGCCATGTCTACTGACCCGAGCGGGCTTTTTCCAGCGCCTCGACGCGATCTTCAAGTGCCTTGAGTTTTTCACGCGTACGCGCCAGCACGTCGGCCTGGATATCGAACTCCTCGCGCGGAACGAGGTCGAGGCGGCTGAACAAACCGGACAGCATGGCCTTGGCGTTTCTTTCGACATCGGCAACGGGGGTGTTGGCGAGCAGGCTGCTCATCTTGTTGCTGAAGTCCTCAAGGATTTTGGGATCGATCATGGGTTTCTCCTTTTTCTGCAGTCTAGCACAGGGATGATTTATGACAAATGAATTGGTGGCGCGCGGTACGGGATGGTTGCGACCTGCTCGAGAGTGGTGCGCCCTACTTGGTGCATGCACTCGCGTGGTGCGGATTTTGGACGATATACCCCTAAAGAGGTATTCAAAGCCCGGTTTTTGGGCTGGCACAGCTCCTGCTAAACATGGGTTGCACAGAATTTCTTTTTACTTTTAACAGGAGAGTTTCCATGAAAAAAACACTGATCGCCCTGGCCCTGGTTGGCGCATTTGCGGCACCGGCGTTTGCCGAAGAGACCCCGGTTCACAGCTTCACCGGCAACCTGGGTGTTGCATCCAACTACATCTTCCGCGGTATCAGCCAGACTCAGCACAAGCCGGCATTGCAGGGTGGTTTTGATTATGCGCACGCCAGTGGTTTGTATGCTGGTTTTTGGGCTTCCAATGTGTCCTGGGTAAAAGATACCGGTTTCAAGGACAGCAGCAGCCTGGAAATGGATTTTTACGGTGGCTATAAAGGTACCTTGGCGGGCGATTTTACGTATGACGTGGGTGTTCTTCAGTACTACTACCCGGGTGACAAGATTGCGGGTATGCCTAACACCGACTCAACCGAGGTTTATGGTGCAATCAGCTGGAAGTATGTGACCCTGAAGTATTCACACACGGTGTCCGAGAACCTGTTTGGCTGGACCAGCCCGACTGGTGAAAAATCACGTGGTAGTGGCTACCTCGATCTCACCGCCAATTACGATTTGGGTAATGGCTGGGGAATCAATGGTCACGTTGGTCATCAGACCATCAAAAACTTTAGCGACGCTTCCTATACCGACTGGAAGTTGGGTGTAACCAAGGATCTGGGCTTCGGTGTTGTCGGTCTGGCCTACACGGATACCGACGCCCAAGGTTGTGGCAATGCGGTTCCGGCATATTGCTGGAATGGCAAGGACGTCAGCCAGGCTCGTGGTGTGATCTCCTTCACCAAGACCTTCTAATCCGATTCAAAGCTAACAATCTTCCCCATCGGTATCCCGGCCGGCGCCGGTGGGGGAGCTAGAAATATCAACCCTTCTGAGGAACTACCCATGAAATTCGTCACTGCCATCATCAAGCCGTTCAAGCTTGACGAAGTGCGTGAGGCGCTGTCCGCGATTGGCGTTCAGGGCATCACGGTCACTGAAGTAAAGGGTTTCGGCCGGCAAAAAGGGCATACCGAGCTGTATCGGGGTGCCGAGTATGTCGTTGATTTCCTGCCGAAAGTCAAAATCGAAGCCGCCGTCAATGGCGACCAGCTCGATCAGGTGATTGAAGCCATCGAGAAGTCTGCCTCCACCGGAAAAATCGGTGACGGCAAGATTTTTGTCTTCGACCTCGAACAGGTCGTTCGTATCCGCACCGGCGAGACCGGCACGGATGCGCTGTAAAAGGAGATCAGCATGAAACGGATTCTTGCAACGTTGGCCCTGCTGGGGGCGTTCGTCATGAACGCGCCGGCCTGGGCCGAAGAAAAGGTCGCGGCGCCTGCCGTGGCCACTGCAACGGCGGCAGCACCTGCGGCCGCGACGGCTGCACCGGCTGCTGATGCAGCGGCCCCTGCACCGGTCGCAAACAAGGCCGACAACGCCTGGGTCATGATCAGTGCTGCACTGGTCATCCTGATGTCGATTCCGGGCCTGGCCCTGTTCTACGGCGGCCTCGTCCGCTCCAAGAACATGTTGTCGGTGCTGATGCAGGTGTTCACCGTGTTCTCGCTGATCACCCTGCTCTGGGTGGTTGACGGGTATTCGGCCGCCTTCAGCGAGGGGAACCAGTTCTTCGGTGTCCTCGACAAGATGTTCCTGAAGGGCGTTACCGTCGAGTCGGTGGGTGCGACCTTCTCCAAGGGAGTCGTTATCTCCGAGCTCGCCTTCGTGATCTTCCAGGGCGCTTTCGCGGCGATTACCTGTGGTTTGATCGTCGGTGCCTTCGCCGAGCGTGCCAAATTCTCCGCCATCCTGGTCTTTATGGTCATCTGGTTCACGCTGTCCTACATTCCGATGGCGCACATGGTCTGGTACTGGGCGGGTCCGGATGCGTACGTCGATGCGGCTGCAGCTGAAGCGGCTGGCAAGACTGCTGGCTTCCTGTTCCAGAAGGGTGCCCTGGACTTTGCGGGCGGTACGGTTGTCCATATCAACGCCGCGATCGCCGGCCTGGTCGGTGCCTACATGGTTGGCAAGCGTACCGGTCTGGGCAGTGTCGCGATGGCCCCGCACTCCCTGACCTTCACGATGATCGGTGCTTCCCTGCTGTGGTTCGGCTGGTTCGGTTTCAACGCCGGCTCCGCTCTCGAAGCTTCTGGTGCTGCCGCCCTGGCCATGGTTAACACCTGGTTGGCAACGGCTTGTGCCGCGCTGTCCTGGATGTTCGCCGAATGGATCCTCAAGGGTAAGCCGTCCATGCTGGGTGCCGCTTCCGGCGCCGTGGCCGGTCTGGTCGCGATTACGCCGGCTGCCGGTTTCGTCGGTGTCATGGGCGCCATCGTCATCGGCGCACTGGCTGGCGTTGTCTGCCTGTGGGGTGTGAATGGCCTGAAGAAACTGCTCGGTGCCGATGACTCCCTCGACGTTTTCGGTGTGCATGGTGTCGGTGGCATCCTCGGTGCGATCCTGACCGGTGTCTTCGTTGATCCGGCCCTGGGCGGTACGGGCGTCTATGACTACGTGGCCAACGCTGTCGGCGAGTTCGACATGACGACGCAGGTCATCGCTCAGCTGTGGGGCGTGGGCACCGTGGTTGTCTGGTCGGGTGTGGTGTCCTTCGTGGCCTACAAGCTGGTCGACATCGTGATCGGTCTGCGTGTGCCGGAAGATGAAGAGCGTGAAGGTCTCGACCTCACCTCCCACGGCGAAAGCGCCTACCACCACTAATCCAATTCCTTGTCTCTCTCCTTTAGGGCACCTGCGGGTGCCCTTTTTTTGCCTTATTTGATCAGCGGGAGGAGGGCGCGAAACTCATCGGTGCCGGCCTGGTGGAGCCATTCGAAGAGCACCATTTCCGTGGTGACGATATGAGCGCCTGCATGGCGCAAGCGTTCGATGGCGGCCTGGCGGTTTTCTGGTGTGCGGGAGGAAGCCGCGTCGGCGACGAGAAAGATGGTGAAGCTGGCAGCAAGCAAGCCGAGTGCGGTTTGCAATACACAAACATGAGCTTCGGTGCCGGTCAGGAGGATCTGCGAGCGGCCACAGGTGCGGAGTAATTCAACAACACCGGGCTCGGCTGCGCAGGAGAAATGCGTTTTCTCGAAAAATCGAGCGTCGACCGCAGCCGCTCGAACCGCCGGGACGCTGGGCCCGAGACCCTTGACGTATTGTTCTGAAACAAAGGCCGGGACGCCAAGCTGGCGGGCGCCTTGCAGGAGCCGGACGCTATTGGCCGTGACCGTGGCGTTGTCGTGAATGGCCGGCGCCAGCTTTTCCTGGATGTCGACGACGAGCAGCAGGGAATCATCACGCTGGATCAGCATGGCGGCGCTTTCTTAACGGAAAACGATGGTCTTGTTGCCGTGCGTCAGCACGCGGTCTTCAAGGTGGTAGCGCAAGCCGCGCGCGAGCACGGTCTTCTCGATGTCCTTGCCGTAGCGGACCATGTCTTCCGGGGCGTCGGAGTGATCGATGCGGATGACGTCCTGCTCGATGATCGGCCCGGCGTCGAGTTCGCTGGTGACGTAATGGCAGGTCGCGCCGATC
>JACCDQ010317619.1_pt1 | contig 17222 bp, 17 predicted proteins | sample 7446031 | NCBI WGS metagenome assembly JACCDQ01 (sample SAMN15323442, study PRJNA562643) | freshwater metagenome | isolation source: river surface water | place: USA:Blue River Watershed | collected 2017-08-17
GCTTGATTCACTCTTGGGTGCTGATGTCCCAATGAACACGCAGAAACTCCTGCTACAAAATCTAAATATTTGTTGTTTTGGGTATCGTAAATATAAGATCCTATTGCATGAGAGACCTCCATTCCTAGCGGATAGGGAGAAGTTTGTGCTTGGTATTGTATAAAATCGTTGTTCACTATTGTATTTTTAATTTCTCTTGAAATTGAAATTTAAGTTTTGCAATTGCTATTTCTTCTTCTTTTTATCGTAATCCAAAGTTTCTTTTCGCACCTTTAGAGGGACATTTTTTTTGTCTTTTTGAGCTTTGGCTTGTAAAGCAATTTTTTCGTTATCTTCATTTTCTTCAGGAGGAAAGATGTCGTCCTTAGACTTAATCCGTTCTTCGCCTCGCCAAATAAACCCTTTGAACTTTCGGTCATTTTCAGCTAAATCTTTTTCGGGAAATAAATCGCCATCTACCTGTGTGAAAAAAGTGATTTGATCTACTTCGTTTTTATTAAACAAAATATTGATTTTACTACTTTTATTTTTGTTGATGCCAATGAGTTCGTGTGCGTCATTTCGCATATAATAAATTACTTCAGTATTTTTGATGATATCGACGTCATGCAATTTACTATCTTCAAATTTTCCAAATAAATTTTGCCCTTTGATTTGGTTATACCCCGTTCCGAGCGTGTCTTTAGAAATAAGAAACGTATTATTGAGTACTTTGAGCGAATCTAATTTTTGAGTGGTGTTATTGCCAATAAGATGCATAATATCACCTGTTATTTGGCTATCGCCATTCCATAAAATAGGATGTCCAATGAGTTTGGTCAAAGCAATTTTTGAACTCGAATGGATGGAGTCACACTTACCACTCATATCTTTTTTGAAAAAGCGAACATTGTTAAAGGCGCGAATAATTCGATTGCCTTCTTTTCCTGTTACCATTAATTTTTTTCCGTGAATGTAAACCGAATCGTTCTCAACAAAGTTGATAGCAACGGCTCTTTTGGTTACAAAAAGAGAATCTTTTTTCTTATACATTTCGGCATAATGTCCTTTGACAATCCCCCGATTGATAGAGTCGGTGATTTTTACATTTCGGGAAGCCGAGGCAAACTCCTTATTTCTGTCGTAATACAAACTGTCACCTCTAATGATTCGGTCGTCGTATTTGATGTACGATTTATTGAGAAAATGAGCTTTGTTCTTTTTTGTATCATAAAACCCTTTTTCAGTATAAATGTAATTAGCCTTGCTGGTAATAGTAGAAGGGCCTAATAAATAGGAATGTCCAGAGTTGCTATAGTAGTCTAAATGATTCGATTTTATGACATAAGTAGGATTGGTAATGGTAACTTCTGTTTGGAATTGAAATTTTTTCTGAGGAACAAAGTATTTACCGGACTTACTCACTAATGTATTTTGTAGGTTAGTTATTGTTCCTTTAGTGTTGTAAAACACTTCCTGTGTATTTCGGTCAAAATTAATTGTATCTGTAACCAGAGTAGCTTCAGGTGAACTCATTACAGCATCTCCAGTAGCAAAAGCTTTTTTAACATTACCGCTATACTCAGCATATTTACTGTTCAAGAAAAGTGTGTCGCCTTGTACTAATTGTACATTACCAAAGGCTTTGATGTAGTTTTCTTTCTGAAAATAATAGGCTTTGTTACACGTTAAAACTACTCCATCATGGTTGACACGCACATTGCCAGTTAGCAAGAAAGCATCTGGGATTTCTACTTGGTTGACATCCGCGAAATCAGAGTGTTCTACTATAATTTTTTTAGGAGCTTGTCCCATTACTTTAGGAACAAACACTAAAAAAAAGCAGAGATAGAGTGCAAATTGAAGTTTTTTCAAGTCTAATTATTTTGGGCATAAAATTAATCAAATTGTATGAAGCACAAGGAGATTTAAGAAATATTTATAAACTCAAAAATGGTATCCATTATTGAAAAATATGAATCTTGGTAATCTCTTAAAAAGATTTATATTTGTCAATAAGCTTAAATGCTGGTTCTATATGAAAAAAATCCTTTTTATTGCCGCTCTTGGTTTTTATTTAAACGGAGAGGCACAACCTTATACCAAACAAAGTAATACTCAAAAAATGACAACTATCCCTACACACAAAGCCGTAGTATATCAAGTTTTTACACGATTATTTGGAAATACAAATACCACTAACAAACCTTGGGGTACTATTGAGGAAAATGGAGTTGGGAAATTCAATGATTTTACAGATAAAGCCTTAAAAGAAATCAAAGATTTAGGAGTTAGTCATATTTGGTTTACAGGTGTGCCACATCATGCGGTAATTAGAGATTATACTCAATATGGGATTTCAAATGATGATCCCGAAGTGGTAAAAGGGAGAGCAGGTTCTCCGTATGCTGTAAAGGATTATTATAATGTGAATCCTGATTTAGCTGTGAATCCAGCGAATCGTATGCAAGAATTTGAGGCGCTTATAGCACGTACACATAAAGCAGGATTGAAGCTAATTATTGACATTGTACCCAATCACGTTGCTCGAAAATATGTTGGAAAAAATAATCCAGCGGGAGTAAGGGATTTTGGTGCTGATGATGATGTTACGGTTGAATACCATAAAGACAATAACTTCTATTACATTCCTAATACGCCTTTTGAATTGCCTGATGGAATTTCTGCATTGAATGGTGAAGTGAATCCTTTGATTGATGGAAAATTCCAAGAATTCCCTGCTAAATGGACAGGGAATGGTTCTCGTTTGGCTAAGCCCGACAAAAATGATTGGTATGAAACGGTTAAGGTTAATTATGGAATTCGACCTGATGGGACTAAAGATTTCGCAGAACTTCCAAGAGAATACGAAACCAAATCAATTCAGGAACATTTTGATTTTTGGAAAGATAAAGAAGTACCCAACTCATGGAAAAAATTTCGAGCCATTGCAGAGTTTTGGCTAGACAAAGGAGTAGATGGTTTTCGATATGATATGGCCGAGATGGTACCCTATGAGTTTTGGAGTTATATGAATTCTGCAATTAAAGTAAAAAGACCAGATGCTTTTTTGTTAGCTGAAGTTTACAATCCAAAAGAGTATAGAAATTATATTCATTTAGGTAAAATGGATTATTTGTACGATAAAGTAGAGTTGTACGATAAGCTAAAAGAAATTGTACAGGGTAGGAGCCAAACAGATCCAATTACTGATATTCAAAAAGGGTTAGCTGATATTGAACATCACATGTTACACTTTTTAGATAATCATGACGAACAACGATTAGCCAGTCCGGAATTTGCAGGCTCAGCAGAGAAAGGTAAGCCATTAATGGTGGTTTCAGCTACGATAAGTACATCGCCAACGATGATTTATTTTGGACAAGAAGTAGGAGAGGCAGGTAATGAAAATGGAGGTTTTGGAACTCATTCTAGGACATCTATTTTTGATTATGTGGGGGTGCCGAATCATCAGCGTTGGGTGAATGGTGGAAAATTTGATGGAGGACAATTGTCAAGTTCAGAAAAAGAGTTACGTGATTTTTATAAAAGGTTATTGAATTTTACTTTGAAAAGCAGTGCTTTAATGGGTGCATTTCAAGAAATTCATGGATTGAATCGATATGCTACAGAAGGATATTATCCAGAAGTATACTCGTATGTACGTTGGTCTGATATGGAGAAACTGATTGTGATTTCTAACTTTTCATCGGTACACACCAGTCATTTTGAATTGAAAATTCCTGAAGATGTGATTCAGAAATGGCATTTGGCAGATGGAAAATACACTATTGTAGACCAACTATATCAAAAAAACAGTATAACTTTAGAAGTAGTGCATGGGCAAGGAAAAGTACAAATAGCGATTCAACCATTGGAATCGTTTATTTATCAATTAAAGTAAACTATTTTGCGATAGCTTCTTCGTAATTTTCTTCTACTTTTCGCCAGTTGATTACATTGAAAAAAGCATCAATATAATTTTTTCGTTTGTATTGATAGTCTAAGTAGTAAGCATGTTCCCATACTTCTAAAGCTAATATAGGTTTGCCCTGTACTTTAGCATTTCGCATCAAAGGATTGTCTTGGTTAGCAGTGCTGGTTATTTGGAGTTTTCCTGATCGATCTACAAGTAACCAAACCCAACCAGAGCCAAAAACTCTAGTCGCTTCTCCTTTGAATTGTGTTGTAAAATTATCAAAAGATTCAAAATCTTTTTCAATTGCATTAGCTAATGAGTCTTTAGGTTGTCCTCCGCCTTTTGGTTTTAGGCATTTGAAGTAAAGAGAGTGATTGTAATATCCTCCTGCATTGTTTTTTAATTCCTCATTATTCGTGTCTAATTGCGCTAACACCTCTTCAATTGTAAGGTTTTCTAGGTTGGTTCCTGCGATAGCTTCATTAAGTTTGTTAGTATATGTTAAATAGTGTTTTGAGTAATGATTTTCTAATGTAATAGCAGATAAATTTGGTGCCAAGGCATCGTAATCAAATGGTAATTTTTCCAATTGAAATGAGCCGTTGTTAGCTTTTACATCGTCAGGGATTCCCATAGTAATTTTTTCTTCGGCACTAGGCAGAGGAACTTCAACTACTTCTGTTAGCTTCTTTTTATTACATGAAAATAGAACTAAAATATATACGAAATAGGTTATTTTTAAAAAGTGCTTTTTCATTATGGATTTATTTTTTCAATAAAGAATTGATAATTTCAATATAGTGTTCTTTAGCTTCATCAATTGAGAAATGACTTATTTGCATCCATGCATTTAGTTTGAAAGCATTTCGTAAATCAAAGTTATCAGATTGACCGTATTGAGCAGAACCAGAAGTTGCTTGTTTGTAAAAAGCATACAAACGTAATTGTACATCTTGAGGCAGAGAAGCCTGTGTCATTTTAGAGGCCGCCTCAACCGCTTTATCAAATTGTTTATCTAAATCACTCTCAATCATTACGCTTTGGTTGCAATAACTGTTTTTCCGCCAATGGCTTTTTGATTTAACACTACATTAATTGGTGTTCCCAAAGGTAAAAATAAATCCACTCTAGAACCAAATTTAATAAAACCAGCATCAGTTCCTTGAATTACTTGCATACCTACTTTAGCGTAGTTTACAATTCGTTTTGCTAATGCCCCTGCAATTTGTCTATATAAAACTTCTCCAAATGAATTGTTTTCTACCACTATAGTTGTTCTCTCGTTTTCTTCACTGGCTTTAGGATGCCAAGCTACTAAGAATTTACCAGGATGGTATTTGCTAAATTTAATTAAACCCCCCATTGGATAACGAGTTACATGTACATTGATTGGAGACATGAATATAGAAACTTGGATGCGTTTGTCCTTAAAGTATTCACCTTCATACACCTCTTCAATTACCACTACTTTTCCATCTACAGGAGAAAGAATTTCATCTTCATTTAAAATAAAGGTACGTTTAGGGTTTCTAAAAAACTGGAGAATGATAATTAAAAATAGAATCGTGATGATTTGTACAGTCATTTTAATCCAATTAGTATCAATCAGATTATCGCTTAATAATAATACAATGGCAGTAATGCAAGTGCCTAATAAAATGGACGGAGCTCCTTCTTTATGAAACATAAGATAAAATTTGATAAAATAAGTATACAATTGGTGCTACAAATATAACACTATCTAAACGATCTAAAATACCACCATGTCCTGGCATTATTTTTCCGCTGTCTTTAACTTCGGCGATTCGTTTAAATTTAGATTCAATTAAGTCTCCAATTGTTCCAAAAATCCCTGCAATTAGTGCAATAGAAACCCATATTAGAATTGATTTTTCACTAAAATCAGGATTTGGTTTGATGTATAATTTTGAAATTAAATATCCAGCAAAGATAGCAAAGACAATCCCTCCGAGAAAACCTTCTATTGTTTTTTTTGGAGAAATACGTTCGTATAATTTATGTTTCCCTATCGATTTTCCAACCAAATAAGCAAAAGTGTCATTGGTCCAAATTAGAATAAATAATCCAATGATTATTTTAGGATTGTAATCTTTTATTCCAAAAGATATTTTAACAATAAAAATAAAAGGAAGAAGGATGTACCCTAACAAAAAAATATATTTCCAGAATTTTGTAATAGTTTGTTCTTTGTTGTCAAACAAAAAAACAAGACATTTTATGAATACCAATAAGGTAATTAGTAAAAGTACTACATTCAGTTGTTTAATGTCAATGCCTAATTCAGTTTGTTTTTCTTGCAGATTGGATAAATAATCGTTTGTCTCTGCTTGATAGTAACTGATTAAGCTAATTATGGCGTACGATAACGTTACAAAAGAAAGCGGGAAGATTTTATTCAATTTCACTAAACTGCAAAACTCATAGGTAGCAATAATTAGAAAAATTCCAAATAATACTATAAAACTTTCTGTAGAATATAGAATAGAGGATAGTAAGAGTGTGATATAAATTACTCCAGAAATCCCTCTTTTAAGTGTTTCATTCATCTTAAAGATCCTCTAAAAGCAATAAATAAAGATTCTTTGCAGCACTTCCGTATTGCGTAAAGTCTTCTTCTCTTGCTTTTTCAAAATATTTTATGGTAGTAATGTTAGTAGGGTAGTCTCTTTCGTATTTCTTTTTAATTGCCCCCATACCATCACTCTTAGTAAGTAGTATTTGACTGGTTGTGGCAACAACAATAATGTTTACTGGTAAATCGTTAGGTTTTAGCTGTTTGATTTGTTTAGAAGAAAATAATATGGAACCTTCTTCTGCGATTAGATTTTCGCAACTAGCTAAAAGAAAGGATGGGTCAGTAGGTTTGTCGTAAGGTAATTTATTTTCATCTAATAATTTGAAAAGACTAGGATCAAAACACAATACTTCTTTTTCAAACCAATCGTTTTCTTCTAAAATGTTTTCAAATTGTTCGCTTACTTCTTTTTGATTTTCACAGTATATAAATTTGCCTCCATTTTTTTTAAAATGGTAAATAAAAGCTTCGTCTACAGCCATGCTCACTTCGGGAAGGAATTGGCTCTGTTCGTTATCTTTATCTTCTTCAGAAGCTGCGTTACCGGAACTAAAAAATTTTTTAAAAAGACTCATATTGTATAGTAAGCTACTTAAAATTGTGTTTGAAAACGCTCAAAGATAAAAAAATCTTAATTCAAAAGTGATTTTTGAATTAAGATTTTAATAATAATTAGAATTTTATAATTAAGAAACTACTTCTTCAAGATTTTCATCAAAGCTTCTTTTGCCAAAAATAGCTTCTAAATCATCTTTAAAAATCACTTCTTTTTCGATTAGAATATCAGCTAATTGATTTAATTTTTCTTTGTTTTCCTCTAGAATTTTAATTGCTCTTTGATATTGTCCTTCAATTAAAGTTGAGATTTCTTCGTCAATTATTTTAGCAGTCTCGTCAGAATACGGTTTAGAAAAACTGTATTCGCTTTGGCCTGAAGAATCGTAATACGTTACATTTCCAATTTTTTCATTCAAACCATAAACAGTTACCATAGCCCGTGCTTGATGAGTTACTTTTTCTAGGTCGCTCAACGCTCCAGTAGAAATTCGGTCAAAAATTACTTTTTCGGCAGCTCTTCCTCCCATAGTAGCACACATTTCATCTAACATTTGATCTGGACGAACGATTAAACGCTCTTCTGGTAAGTACCAAGCGGCACCTAAACTTTGTCCTCTAGGAACAATAGTTACTTTGATCAGTGGAGCAGCGTGTTCTAACATCCAGCTTACTGTTGCATGTCCAGCTTCGTGTATTGCAATAGCTTTTTTCTCTTCTGGGGTTACAATTTTATTTTTCTTTTCTAAACCTCCAATTATTCTGTCAACGGCATCCAAGAAATCTTGTTTGTCTACCGCAGGTTTGTTGTTTCTTGCAGCAATCAAAGCCGCTTCGTTACACACATTGGCAATGTCAGCACCCGAAAAACCAGGAGTTTGTTTGGCTAAGAAGTCTACGTCTAACCCTTCTACTTTTTTCAAAGGAGCTAGATGAACTTTAAAGATTTCTCCACGTTCTCTGATGTCTGGTAAGTCAACAAAAATTTGTCTGTCAAAACGACCTGCACGCATCAAGGCTTTATCTAAAACATCAGCACGGTTGGTAGCTGCTAAAACAATCACATTTGAATTTGTGCCAAAACCATCCATTTCAGTTAATAACTGATTCAAGGTGTTTTCGCGCTCGTCATTACCACCAGACATATTGCTTTTCCCTCTAGCTCTACCTACTGCATCAATTTCGTCAATAAAGATAATCGAAGGCGATTTTTCTTTAGCTTGTTTGAATAAATCTCTCACACGAGAGGCTCCAACTCCTACAAACATTTCAACAAAATCAGATCCTGATAATGAAAAGAAAGGAACCTGTGCTTCGCCAGCTACAGCTTTCGCTAATAAGGTTTTACCAGTTCCTGGAGGACCTACTAACAAAGCTCCTTTTGGGATTTTACCTCCTAAATTAGTGTACTTTTCAGGGTTTTTTAAGAATTCTACAATTTCTTGAATTTCTTCTTTAGCCCCTTCCAATCCTGCAACGTCTTTGAAAGTGGTTTTAATATCAGTTTTTTCGTCAAATAATTTTGCTTTCGATTTTCCAATATTGAAAATTTGTCCGCCGCCACCAGCTCCACCGCCAGACATTCTTCTCATGATGAATATCCACACAGCTATGATTACGATAATTGGCAATAAACTCACCAAAAGATCTGTCCAATTACTGGTTTTGTCGAATTTAAAATCTTTTAATTTTCCTTCTCCTACAGCCTTTTCTAGTTTTGTTTGAAAAATTTGATCATTACCAATTTCTAAAGTGTAATGCGGTCCTGGGTTAGGACGATCAAAAACATCTTTAGCAACTTTTGAATGTGTTTTGTCCTTTAAGGCAGCCGCAGTTAGGTACACTTCGGCTTCACTTTTATTATAAACGATTACTTTCTCAATTTGTCCTTTTTCTAGATAGTTATTAAACTTAGACGAAGTTAATTGAGCAGGTTCTTCAAAATTACTTCCTCCAGTTATAAAACTGATAAAAAGAAAAATAAGAAGTACTCCAGCATAAACTAACCAAGGACTTACTCTAAATTTATTTGGATTAGGGTTGTTATTTGACATTTTTATTGTTTTTCTTTAGTATTTATTTTCGATTGAAGTGATTTTTGCATCTCCCCAAAGGCTTTCAATATTGTAATATTCACGAATGTGTTTTTGGAAAACATGAACTACTACGTTTACATAATCCATCAGTACCCATTCAGCATTGTCAGTACCTTCAACATGCCAAGGCTTGTCTTTTAATTCTTTAGAGACTGTTTTTTGTACGGAGCTTACAATGGCGTTAACTTGGGTGTTAGAGGTTCCGTTGCAGATGATGAAATAATCACAAACTGCGGTGTCTATTTCTCTTAAATCTAAGATGTCGATATCATTTCCTTTTACTTCTTCGATTCCTTTGATGATGTTTGCTATGAGAACATCATTATTTATAGTCTTTTTCGCCATGAATTATTTTTAATATAAGTTGGTAAAGTTACCATTTTTTGTGATTATTTTTGAACCATTAACAGAATATTAAGTTCTGAGCCACAAAAAATAGTTGTATGAAACTAATCAAACTCGATGCCATAGATTCTACTAACGATTTTCTGAAAGGAATATCCGCTACAAAAGATCTTGAAAATTTCACTGTGGTTACTGCCGAAAATCAAACTAAGGGCAAAGGTCAGATGGGAGCTGTTTGGAACTCGGAAGTGGGTAAAAACCTAATAATGAGTGTTTTGGTAAAGAATTTTTTGTCAGAAATCAATGAAATTTTCAATCTCAATATAGCTGTCTCCTTAGCTGTAATCACAGTTTTAAAAAAGAAAAACATTCCAGATTTAAGTATTAAATGGCCAAACGACATTCTGTCAGCTAATAAAAAAATTGGGGGTATTTTGATAGAAAACAGCATCAAGAGTGATGGTTCTATTGTATCTATTGTAGGTCTTGGTTTAAACGTTAATCAAACTAATTTTGAAGGATTACCTAAAGCCTCGTCTTTGTCAGTAGTTGTTGGTCATGAATTGAATAAAGAGGAGTTGATTTTGGAAATAGTTACTCAATTAAAGGCAAATGTTGCAGAGAGTAAAGAAAATGGAGCTAGTTTGCGAGAACAGTTTGTAGCTACTTTGTTTAAAAAAGGGGTGCCCATGCCATTTGTCAATCAAAACGAGTATAAATTCATGGGGATTATTCAAGGCATATCTGCAAGTGGCAAACTACAAGTATTGTTAGAGAATGATTCCATTGCCGAATTTGACATCAAAGAAATACAAATGTTGTACTAATACAAAAGGGCTGTGATTACAGCCCTTTTTATATAATGTATTTTGTAATTTACAGTTTATGCATGTTCTCCACTAATGTTTCGATGAATTTTTGGATAGGTCCTTTAATCATCATGGCCATCATAGGATTGAAATCACCTTCGAAATCTAGCTTTACATCAGAACTATTTTCTGTAACAGCAACAATTGTAGCAGTCAACGTAAAAGGTAATTTATCACTTGCAGCACCTAAAACTAATTGAGTTGGAGCTACTTTTTCTTTAATGACTAATTTGATTTCAGGCATTCCTTTTAGACCAAAAATAAAAGCATCAGTACCAATCACTTCAAATTTAGCAATATTTTCAGGCATTAATTGTTCGAAGTTTTTTACTTCAGACAATAAATTAAATAATTCTTGAGCTGATTTTTGAACGCTAACTTTTGGACTTTCTAAATTCATTTGGAATAGTTTAGATTATACATTCCAAGTCGAAGGATTTACATTCCATTCGCTCAAGGTTTGTTGTTCTTCTTCGGTGATATAGGTTTTGGCAACAGCCAAGTTTAATAAGTTTTCATAATTGCTCAAAGTGTATAGTTCTACTTTGGCATTTTTGAAATTTTGTTGAGCCAAATCAAACCCATAGGTAAAGATGGCAGCCATTCCTTTGATGTTAGCACCTGCTTCTTTCAAAGCTTCTACAGCCATTAAACTACTGTTTCCTGTGCTAATTAAGTCTTCTACAACCACTACATTTTGTCCTTTTTGTAAAAAACCTTCCACTTGGTTTTGTCTTCCATGTTTTTTAGGCTCTGGTCGAACGTACACAAAAGGAAGTCCCATACTTTCGGCAACAAGAATACCAATTCCGATAGCTCCTGTAGCTACTCCAGCAATAACATCTGGTTTTCCAAATTGTTTTTCGATATTTCGAGCAAATTCATCACGAACATAATTTCGGATGGCTGGAAATGAAAGGATTAATCGGTTGTCACAGTAAATTGGAGATTTCCATCCAGAAGCCCATGTAAAAGGATTTCTTGGATTCAATTTAATTGCATTTATTTGCAAAAGCAATTCGGCTGTTTTTTCGGCTGTTTCTTTATTAAAAATCATAGTGCAAATGTATAAAGTTTTTGTAAACGACAAACCACTTTTTTTAACAAATCAAATCTCTAAGGAGACCGATTTTCAATTGTTTTTGCTAGAAAGTATTGACATCGAACAGCTTATTGTAAAAATTTTCCAAAATAAAATTCAAAAAGCCTATTTGTATCATCCTGATGAAAAGGAAATTTTGAAGACTTTAAAAGAAAAAATCCCTGTTAACAAAGCAGGAGGAGGCTTAGTTTACAACAAAAAAGGCGAGGTGCTTTTTATTTTTAGAAATGGAAAATGGGATTTACCCAAGGGAGGCACCAACAAAGGAGAAGAAATTGAGGACACTGCGATGCGTGAAGTAGAAGAGGAAACGGGAGTTGGTAAACTAAAAGTGACTAAAAAACTCCAAAAAACCTACCACATATTCAAACGCAACGGGAAATACAAACTTAAAATTACCCATTGGTTTGAGATGACTTCTGATTATGATGGAACATTAGTGGGGCAGGCAGAAGAAGGTATTGAGAAAGTGGCTTGGCTAAATCCATTACAAATAAAAGAGGCCTTGAAGAATTCCTATGAAAATATCAAATTATTATTTGAAGAAGAAAAGCTCCTATTTTAGGAGCTTTTTTTATTTAATAATTCGGTAAACAGGATATTGTAAATGCGCTTTTTCATAATATTTAGACTGTTTGTAAATCCAATCTAATTGTGCTTTCGGATTGTTTAAAAATTCAGGTTCGTTTTGTTTTTTAGCTTCTAAATCTCTTTTTAATTGCGGGTTGTCTTTGAGCAATTGTGCCGCGGTATCTTCAAAAACATAATCCGAATAACCTTCTTTTTGTTGTAAAATAGCATCGAAAAAATTCCAATTAAAAAATGAATCAACCGCTTCGGGTTCGAGTGTTTCTAGAAGGTATTTAACCGCTTTTTGTTCAGTACTAATTATATAATCGCCTTTGGTAAAAGCTAGTTTTTCAGTTTTTGATTGCACCACTGTATTACGGTGATTGTAATGTCCTTCGTAAGCAGAATTGGCGGTTTTGAAATCGGCAATTCGGTAGCTTTCTACGGTAATCAGGGTATCTTTTTCTAATGGTTGGCATAGTACACCATTATTTTTCAAGAGTTCAATAACAGGCCAAAAACCACGCGGAATGACATACGCTTTAGGAATCGTTATTTCTTTTATCGATTTGTATTGTGGAAAAAAAGGGACCTCTTTTTTGAACGGTTGAGTTCGATCGTAATACAAACGTTGTCCTGTGGTGGCCTCACTTTTTTTGTAACCCGCTTCATAGCCTAGAAAAGTGAAAGGTTGTTGGATGTTGTTGTCTACTTCCCATTGCAGGGTGTAGTTTTTATTAGGTTGGAATTGCACCTCGTTTTCTTTTCGTAGCGCTTTGATTTTAGCAAAATTAGCATCGGTAAAATCCAAGGTTGATTTCATAAACTCGTAAGTCACTTTTACCCTGTCGGCATATTTTTTTAACATGTGTGTTTCCACTACAAATCCAATGGTATTGAATAAAGAAGTGTAACCTGTAGTATAGCGTGGACTATCGAAAAATTGTGCAAATCCTTGGTCAGGTGTTTCGTGAAAGGTATTGACATAAGGCGTTGTTTCAATTTTTTTCTTTTTTAAGTTGTTTACCAAGCTAGGCATCATTTCAGTTCTTAAATAAGAACCTAAAATCGTCCCTAATTTATCAGGTTCAGTCATGATATAAGTAAGTTTGTATTGGTAATCCGACCCATTACTCACGTGATTATCAATAAAAACGTCCGGATTGATTGTATGAAAAATTTCGACAAAACTTTTGGTGTTTCGCGTATCCGATTTAATACAATCACGATTCAAGTCATAGTTTTGGGCATTGCCTCTAAAGCCGTACTCTTCGGGACCATTTTGATTCGCTCTCGTGAAGCTGTTTCGATTTAAAGCACCGCCAATATTATACACAGGGATACAGACAATTACAGTGTTTTTAGGTGCTTTTAGTTTGCCAATGGCTAAGTCTCTAAAAAACTGCATTGAAGCATCGATGCCATCCGGTTCTCCGGCGTGAATTCCATTATTGATTAATAGTACTGCCTTATTTTTTTGAATCGCCTCAAAATCAAAAGTGGCATCTGGATTAAAAGTGATTATATGTAACGGTTCTCCGCTGTCTGTTAATCCCATTTTTTGGATGTTGATGGTCTTAAAATCGTGTGCAAGCAATTGGAAATAAGCAATAGTTTCTGGGTAGGTAGCGGATTGATTTCCGTTTCCTTTTTCAAAATAAGTATCGTATTTAGTATTCGTTTGTGCCCAAACAGTAAAGGAACAACAAAGTAAAAGTGTCGTAAATAATCTCATGGTATTTGTATTATAAAAATCAAATGTAGCTTTTTTTAAATTATCATTAAAAAAGAATAAATACGGATTCAGATTTTCCAATTCGAAAAGCAATCCACTATCTTTGCGCCATGACTACAAAACACCATTCGAATACGATTCTTTCCAATTTAGGAATTGAAAGCCTTAACGAAATGCAAGAAGTAGCCCAAGAGGCTATTTTAAATGATAATAATGTTCTGTTGCTTTCGCCAACGGGTTCTGGAAAAACAATTGCTTTTTTATTGCCAATTCTGGAATTAGTACAGCCTGAAATTCTTTCAGTGCAATGTTTGATTTTAGTGCCTTCGCGTGAGTTGGGTTTGCAGATTGAACAGGTTTGGAAAAAAATGGGCACTCCTTACAAAGTAAATACGTGTTATGGGGGACATTCAATAGATACCGAAATCAAGAATTTGAGTAATCCACCAGCTGTTTTAATTGGAACTCCAGGGCGAATTGCAGATCATATAGAGCGAGGAACGTTTCGCTTGGATAAAATCCAAACCTTGGTTTTAGATGAATTTGATAAATCCTTGCAATTAGGGTTTCATGAACAAATGTCGTATATCATTGGTAAACTAACCAAATTAAACAAACGCGTTTTGGTGTCGGCGACTTCAGATATTGAGATTCCAAAATACACCCGAGTGGTGAATCCAACTGTGTTAGACTTTATTCCTGAGACACAAGAAGAAACGAATTTGAGTATGAAATTAGTGGTTTCAAAAGAGAAGGATAAAATCAACACTTTGTTTCGTTTAATTTGTTCTTTAAAGTCGCAGGCAGCAATTGTTTTTTGTAATCATCGTGATGCCGCAGAGCGCATTAGTGATACATTAAACAGTAAAGGAATTCATGCTACGTATTATCACGGCGGAATGGATCAGGACGAAAGAGAACGCGCTTTAATTCAGTTTAGAAATGGGAGTGTAAGTTATTTGGTGACCACTGATTTAGCGGCTCGTGGGTTAGATATTCCTGAGATGAAACACGTCATTCATTATCATTTACCCTTAAAAGAAGATGAATTTACCCATCGAAACGGTCGTACAGCTCGTATGCAAGCTTCAGGAACAGCCTACATTATAGCGCACGAATCAGAGAAAAAAATGGACTATATTGATTATGATATGGAACTTTTAAATGTAGACAGTGCCACTACATTGCCTAAACCGCCTGAATTTCAAACTATCTACATCAGCGGTGGCAAAAAAAATAAACTGAATAAGATTGATATTGTAGGTTTCTTTTCTCAAAAAGGAAAATTAGAGCGGGAAGATGTAGGATTGATTGAAGTCAAAGATTTTGTTTCGTTTGTAGCAGTGAAGTACGGCAAAGTAAAAGGCTTACTTCAAAATGTTAGAAATGAAAAAATGAAAGGGAAGAAGTTTAAAATTGAAGTAGCTCGAAATGTGATTAAGAAAGAAGAATAAATCGATATACGATTTACGATATACGATATCCGAAGTATGGAGTACGATTTATGAAGTAGTAAAGAAAAACGTCTTGAGAAATCAAGACGTTTTTTTATTTTAATTGAAAATTATATCTTTTTCACGTATTGTGTGATGATAACAATTTGTTGTCCATCGACTTTTCCTTCAATGTATTCGGCATTTTCATGGTCTAAACGAATGTTGCGCACTGCAGTTCCTTGTTTAGCTACCATACTAGAGCCTTTTACTTTCAAGTCTTTGATTAAAACTACTGAATCTCCGTGTTCTAAAATAACACCATTGCTATCACGGTGAATAATTTTATTTTCATCGTCTTCGCCTTCTCCTGTAGCTTGTGCCCATGCTAGAGTATCTTCATCCAGATACATCATGTCTAATAATTCTTGAGGCCAACCCGCTGCGCGTATACGACTTAACATACGCCAAGCCACCACTTGAACGGCAGTGTGTTCACTCCACATACTGTCGTTTAAACAACGCCAGTGATTTAAATCTACTTTATCTGGATTTTCAATTTGGTCAATACAAGTGGTGCAAGCAAAAATACTTTCGTCAATTCCGCCTTTTTGAGTAGGCAAAACAGTATATACTTTTAGGTTTTCAGTGGCAGCACACAATTCACATTGTCCTCCACTGCGTTTGTTTAATTCTCTATCTAAACTCATTGTTTTATTTTTTGGCGAAAGTAAGGCTAAATAACCCTTTTCACAAATTTTAGACTATATACTATTGTACTCTTACGGCTTCGGGAACTAAAAGTTCGTATTCGCCATGGTTTCGAATAACATCTCGCACAATGCTGGAACTGATGTAGGAAGTTTTGGCAGCCGTTAATAAAAACACCGTTTCAATCTTAGATAAACGTCGGTTAGTGTGGGCAATGGCTTTTTCAAACTCAAAGTCGGCAGGGTTGCGCAAACCACGTAAAATGAAGTTCGCATCGATTTTTTTACACAAATCAATAGTTAACCCTTCATAGGTAATTACCGAAATTTTAGGTTCGTTTTTAAATGTTTCTTTGATGAATCGTTTTCGTGCTTCTAAAGAAAACATGTATTTTTTGTCGGCATTGATTCCAATAGCAATCACAATTTCATCAAACAAAGGCAAGGCTCTATTTATGATGTCTTCGTGACCTAGAGTAATGGGATCAAAGGAACCTGGGAATATGGCTTTTCTCATGGTAATTGGTTTAGGCTAAAGCCAATTCAATTGCATTAGTAAATAAATCTTCTAATGATATTCCTGCTTCTTTAGCTTGTTGTGGCAATAAACTTTCGGTAGTTAGTCCCGGAATAGTGTTCATTTCTAACATGTGTGGTTCGCCATCCACAATAATGAATTCAGAACGAGAAAATCCTTTCATCTTTAAGGCTTTGTAAGCTCGTTTGGCAATTTCTCCTACTTTTTGAGTCATCTCGTCAGAAATTCTAGCCGGAGTAATCTCTTGTGATTTTCCTAAATACTTGGCTTCGTAATCAAAGAAATCATTTTCAGACACAATTTCAGTGATAGGCAATACTGTAATTTCGCCTTTGTAATTAATATCTCCTACCGAAACTGCGGTGCCATCAAGGAAACTTTCAATAATGATTTCGTTATCTTCTTTGTAAGCCACTTCAATAGCAATAGGCAATTCAGCTGCGGTTTTTACTTTGGAAATTCCAAAACTAGAACCTGCTTTGTTGGGTTTTACAAAACAAGGCAATCCTACTTTTGTTACAATAGCTTGTGTATCGATTAGGTCTCCTTTGTTCAAATAATAGGAAGTCGCCGTTTTGATACCATACGGTTTTAGAACCGAAAGTAAATCACGTTTATTAAACGTTAACGCTGCTTGGTAATAATCGCAAGCGGTTTGAGGGATTCCTAACAATTCAAAATAGGCTTGCATTAATCCGTCTTCGCCGGGTGTACCGTGAATGGCATTGAAAACACAATCAAAAGTTATTTTTTGACCTTTGACTGTTACTGAAAA
>JACCDQ012197101.1_pt1 | contig 17220 bp, 12 predicted proteins | sample 7446031 | NCBI WGS metagenome assembly JACCDQ01 (sample SAMN15323442, study PRJNA562643) | freshwater metagenome | isolation source: river surface water | place: USA:Blue River Watershed | collected 2017-08-17
AGTGTGCGCGAAATCCTCAGCATGATCAAAATTGCCGTCATCGACGCACAAAGCCAAGACAAATGATTTCAAGACTCAATGGCCGCCTGATAGAAAAGAACCCGACCAACCTGCTCATCGAGTGTGCGGGCGTTGGGTATGAGGTCAAAATCTCGCTCAATACCTTTTCTGCGCTCCCCGATACGGAGGCCATTGTACTACACACCAAACTCATTGTGAGAGAAGATGCGCATATTCTCTATGGTTTTGCGACCAAAGAAGAGCGCGAAATGTTTGGGCACCTCATCAGTGTTTCGGGCATAGGCCCCAACACCGCCCTGATCATGCTCTCCTCCATGACCCCCGACGACATCGCACACGCCATTCTATCCGAAGACGTCGTGAGCATTCAAAAAATCAAAGGCATCGGAACCAAAACTGCCCAGCGTGTCATCATTGACCTCAAAAGCAAGGTCTCCAAAATGGAACTCGGCACCGAGAATATTTTCTCTTCGAACAATAGAAATCGATTTGATGCGTTAATTGCATTGGTTTCACTCGGTTTTGACAAAAAATCGGCCGAAAAAGTATTGGATAAAATCGATACCGGAACCCAAACCGTAGAACAACTGATTAAAGAAGCGCTAAGACTACTATAACCGTGCAACACAACTACTGGCAAAAATATCTTGCAATTGGCACCCTCATTTGGATGGTGTTTTTCAACTTTGGGAAAGTGTCTGCCCAAGAACCCACGCTTCCGTTCCCCATCATCAATCCGCTCAATCCCTTTCAGAACCTCCCACAAAGTTTTGACCTCGGCGACCCAACTAAACTCAATCAAACCATCGTTTACGACCCCGTATCTGGTACCTTTGTTTTCAAAGATGTCATGGGCAAAGACACCTACTTTCGGGCTCCTCAAGCCATGACACTCGAAGAATACCTACAATACGAAGAAAAAAAGAGCTTCTCTTTAGACTGGAAAGAAATTGTAGCCGAAGAAAGCGCCGAAAACCGCACATTTGAACTTCCTATTAAAATTGGATCTAAAGCTTTTGAGAGCTTTTTTGGCTCCGATCAGATTACCATTACTCCTGGGGGTAACCTCGAAATCTCCCTGGGCGCCAACCACTCGCGCGTAGACAACCCTATTCTACCCATGCGCCAGCGCAACATCACGCGCTTTGACTTCAATCAGAACATCAACATGGACATCACGGGCCAAATCGGTACCATGATGAAAGTGAACATGAAATACAACACCCGCGCGAACTTTGATTTTGAAAACATCTCCAAACTAGAGCGAACGGGTAAAGAAGACGACATCTTGCAAAAAATTGCCCTTGGGCAGGTCAGCCTGGAGTTGCCCACCACCCTCATTCCGAGCTCTCAAACGCTTTTTGGTTTCAAAACGCAGCTCAAGTTTGGTCGTTCTACCATAGATTTCATCATCGCACAATCCAAAGGAAAGCGCACAGAAATCAACGTGACCGGCAAGGCCCAAGTGCAGAAATTTGAAATCACCGCAGACAACTATGAGGCCAACCGCCATTACTTCTTAAACCTCTACCACCAACAACACTACGACACCGCAATGGCTACGCTGCCAGTTGTCAATTCTACAACTTACATTACCCGCATCGAGGTTTGGGTTACCAACCGCAGCAGCATTACCGAAAATACGCGCAACATCGTCGCTTTTTCTGACCTCGGTGAAGCCAAAGCAAGCAACTGCCAAGGAAATCCAGGGTCTTATTCAAGCCAAGAATTGCCAGACAACCAAGCCAATGGCCTTTACGATTGGGCATCCGTGCAGCCACTCATCCGCGGATTTTCCAATGCCGTACTCGCGCTGAGCGCCCAAGTCAACTCACCTGGGCCATTTAATCAGGCCGTCGATTACGAAAAAGTAGAAAACGCGCGCAAGCTCAATGAAAACGAGTTTACCTACAACGCACTACTCGGCTATGTCTCGCTCAACACTGCCCTCAACAACGACGAAGTATTGGCAGTTGCCTACGAATACACCTATCGCGGAGATACCTACCAAGTGGGTGAGTTCTCTACAGACGGAACCAACGGGCAAGAAGCGCTCATCTTGAAACTCATCAAACCGACCATCACCAATCCTAAAAACAAAATTTGGGACCTCATGATGAAAAACGTCTACTCCATTGGGGCCTACCAAGTGGATCAACTCGGCTTCAAGATTGACGTTTACTACAACAACCGCGAAACATCCGTCTTGCAACCCTTCTTGCCTTTCGACGGCATCGACAAAAAACAGATTGTGACGCTCCTCGACATGGACAAAATCAATCAAAACAACCAACCTTTCTCAGATGGTGTTTTTGACTTTGCGCCCTTCAATGTAGTTGGCAACAAAATTGACAACGGCGGAACCATCAACCGCAAAAACGGACGCATCTTCTTTACCACAGTTGAGCCCTTTGGCAAAACACTCGCCGAAAAACTCACTGCAGCTGGGGTGCCTGCCTTGTACGTCAATCAATTGTCTTACACAGAGCTCTACGACTCCACCAAAACTGCAGCTCAGCAAATTCCAAGCAAGAACCGCTTTGTGTTCAAAGGCGAGTTCCAGTCTTCTATTTCTTCGGAAATTCCTTTGAATGTCATGAACATTCCGCAAGGCGCGGTGGTGGTTACGGCAGGCGGCATGCGCTTGGTAGAAGGCGTCGATTATACCGTAGATTATGCGTTTAGCCGCGTGAAAATCTTGAATACGGGTATTCTCGAATCCAATACCCCAATCAAAATCTCCATTGAATCGAACTCCGTATTTGGTTTTCAGGCGCGCTCCATGATCGGCGGCCGCTACCAATACCGCATCAATGAAAACTTCAAAGTGGGCGCCACATGGTTGCGCATGATGGAGCGCCCCGTGACCCAAAAAGTCGACTTCGGTAGCGAACCTTTCAAAAACAATGTACTTGGCGCCGATTTCGCCTTCCGCACCAACGTACCGATGCTGACCAAATTGGTCGATTTATTGCCCGTTATTTCTACCAACACCATGTCGACACTCTCGATGTCGGGAGAAGTAGCCACCTTGCGCCCAGGACAACCACGCGCCATCAACAAAGAAGGCACCTCTTACATCGACGACTTCGAAGCTTCTCAGAGCGCCATTGACCTCAAAAGCATCGCCGCTTGGCGCTTGGCTTCTGTGCCTCAAGGCCAACCAGACCTTTTCCCAGAAGCCGCCAAAAAAGATTTGAGTGCTGGCTACAAGCGCGCCAACCTTTCTTGGTACACCATCGACCCTGTCTTTTACCAAAGCAACCAGCTTACGCCAGCGCACATCAAGCAAGATCCTTCTATGCTTTACGATAGCCGCATGCGCCTCATTCAAATGACGGATATCTTCCCGAATTTGCAGTTGCAGTACGGTTCCATTTCAAACATCAACGTACTGGATTTGGCCTACTACCCTGCCGAGCGCGGTATGTATAATTTTGACACCACCGCAACCGTCGATTCACTCGGCCGCTTTACCAACCCAGAGGAAAGATGGGGCGGCATTATGCGCGGGCTCACCACCAACGACTTTGAGCTGGCCAATATCGAATTCATCCAATTCTGGCTCTTGGATCCGTTCAACCAAGACGCTGAAAATGAAAATCCCAACGCCCCAATGTCTGGTGGCGACCTCTACTTCAACATCGGCAACATCTCCGAAGATATTTTGCCCGACTCTCGCAAGAGTTTTGAGCACGGCCTACCTGCCAATGCAGATCCCGTATTGCTAGACAACATCGACACCACGCTTTGGTCGCGTATTTCTACCCAACAAGTTGTGGTGAACGCTTTTGCCAATGAACCGTCAGCGCGCATCAGACAAGATGTTGGCCTCGACGGCTGGGACAACACCGACGAAAGCATGAGCTACTCGGCATTTGTAAGTTGGGTACAAAACAACAACACCCTCAGTGCAGCCGCCAAAGCCCGCATGATTGCCGACCCATCTACCGACGACTACAACTACTACCTAGACGACGTTTACGACGTCGCACAGCTCAATATCCTCGAGCGCTACAAACGCTACAACGGCATGCAGGGCAACTCGCCAACAACAGAAATGTCCGATACAGCCAATGCATTAGGCTACCCAACAATTGCAGCCAACTTTCCGGATATCGAAGACATCAACCAAGACAACAACCTTTCTGAGTCAGAAGCCTATTTCCAATACCGTGTGAGCTTACGCCCCAACGACCTCCAAAATGTAGGCAGCAACTTCATCACCAACAAACAAGTTTATCAGAACGGCACCAAAACAGAAACTTGGTACCAGTTCAAAGTGCCTATTCGCGAATTCGAAAAACGCGTCAACGGTATTCAAGATTTCCGCTCGATTCGTTTCATGCGCATCTATATGAAAGGTTTTGACGAGCCCGTAGTTTTGCGCTTTGCCCGTCTTGAATTCGTGCGCGGCGAATGGCGTCGTTATTTCCAAGACCTCACCCAACCGGGCTTGAGTGTCCAGACAGATCCCAACCTCACTTCATTTAACATTGCGGCACTCAACATCGAAGAAAATGCGCAGCGCCAACCGATCAACTACGTTGTACCTCCAGGCATCGACAGAGAAATTGACCCTTCTCAGGTGTATCAGCGCCAAATGAACGAACAATCTTTGGTACTTGAGGTTTGCAATTTGCAAGATGGCGACGCGCGCGCTGCCTACCGCAATGTGCAGTTTGACGTGCGCACCTACAAAAAACTCAAGATGTTTGTGCACGCTGAGTCTGTTGTACAAAACCAACTCAAAGACAACGAACTCACTGTATTTGTGCGCTTGGGTACAGACTTCGTAGACAACTACTACGAATACGAACTCCCGATGAAGGTCACCGATTGGAACAGCACTAACCCCGACCTCATTTGGCCAGCTGCCAACAATATCGAAATTGAATTCGACCGCTTATTGGCGCTCAAAATGGAGCGCAATACCAAACTCGAAGAAGGTGTGCCGGGGGTATCGAGTATTGTCGAATACGAAAAAGTAGACCCCAATAATCCGAACAACCGTATCAAAGTAAAAGGAAGCCCTAACTTACAAGGCATCAAAACAATCATGATTGGGGTTCGAAATCCTTCGAAATCCGATCCAGACAACACTTGGGGGCCAGACAACGGCGACGCAGAATGTGTGAACGTATGGGTCAACGAAATGCGCCTTACGGATTTCGTAAGTGACGGCGGCTCTGCAGCCGTAGGCCAGATGCAATTGCAGCTGGCAGATTTCGCTACGGTCCAGGCGGCGGGTAATTATTCTGGTATCAACTGGGGTGCTGTAGACAGCCGCGTTCAAGATCGCCAACGCAACCAACGCATGGGTGCCGACATCAGCACCACCATGCAACTTGGCCAGTTCTTTGGCAAGCAAGCGCGCGTATCGCTCCCATTCTATTACGGTTATTCAATTGGCGTTATCAATCCAGAATACGATCCGTTTAACCCAGACATCAAACTTTCCAACTACGACCTCGCTACCCGTAGAGAGCGCATGCGCCTTGGCCAAGACTTCACGGAGCGCCGTTCGTACAACTTCACCAACGTGCGCAAAGAAGCCAAAGCGGGCACAAAACCACAGTTCTGGAGTGTCTCCAATTGGTCTGCAACCTACGCTTTTGCAGAAAACATCAAGCGCGACTTCAACATCAAGTCCGATATGACGCGCACCTGGACTGGCGCTCTCAATTACAACTACACCTTTGCAGGCAAGCCTTGGGAGCCTTTCAAAAAATGGCAGCCCGCCCAGAAAAATCCTTGGCTCAAACCGCTCAAAGATTTCAACCTGTATTACTTGCCAAAGAATATTGCCTTTACCAATGATTACTCGCGCATCTACAACGAAAGACAAGTGCGCAATATCATTGTACCGGAATACGATTTTGATCCTATTTACCTCAAGCGCTTTGATTGGAACCGCAACTACCAAGTGGGCTACGACGTCACCAAAGCACTCAAAACGACATTTACCGCCAACAACCGATCTATCTTTGAAGAAGGGAACCATGGCGTAGACCGCCGCACCAACCCTGAAGGTTACCAAGAATTCATGGATACCATTCGCTCGCAAATGAGCACCTTTGGCCGCACCATGGACTACACCCACAACTATTCCATTAGCTACACTTTGCCCTTTGACAAACTTCCTGTTACCAACTGGTTGTCTTCAAACGTGAAATACGCCGGAACCTACAACTGGCAACGCGCACCGCTCGGGCAAGCAGAGTTTGGAAACACCATCCAAAATTCGCGCTCGATCAACATGACTGCCCAAGGAAACTTGGTCACGCTCTACAACCAAATCCCGTATTTCAAGCGGGTGCTCTCCGATGGCAAAGGCGCCAAGACCCACTCTGCCAAGACCGGATCAGGTGGTGCGCAACCTGGCAAAGGTGGTCCTCCGAAAAAAGCCGAATTCAAGCCTAAAAAACCGCTTGAAGAAATGACCGAAAAAGAACGCAAAGAGTACGACCGCCAACTCGCTAAATTCGAACGCAAGCAAGCACGTGAAGAGGAACTCAAGGCCAAAGAAAGCGAGCCAATTAATCCGGTCCTCGGTACTTTAGCGCGCTTACTTATGACTGTTCGCAATGTTTCGGGTACCTACACCCTCTCAGACGGAACCATGTTGCCAGGCTACAACCAAGAGTCGAGCGTGCTCGGCATGAACGGCAGTACTTTTGGCCTCACACCATTTGTCTTTGGCAAGCAAGGCTACGATGTATTCGGCAGAGAAACCGGCTACCACGTCGGCGACTTCGCCCGCGACAACAATTGGTTGGTTCAAAACGAAAACCTCAACAAGCAGTTTATGGTCAACCATACGGCCAACCTACAACTCAAAGCCACGCTAGAGCCATTCAAAGACCTCAATATCAACCTCAATGCTTCGCGCAACTATAGCACTCAAGCAGGAGAATTCTACCGTTGGAATCCGGGCTCAGGGGCATTTGAATCGCAAAGCCGTTTTGAAAGCAGTACACTTACCTACACCACCATTTCTTGGGGAACCGCATTTGCCAAAATGGATACCTCCTTCCGCTCGCCAATCTTCCAACAGATGATTGCCAACAGCCAGCAAATTTCGCAACTCATCGGTAGTAGCAACGCCAACTCGAGCTCTTTGCCAAATGGTTATTACGATGGTTATTCGGCAACACAGCAAGAAGTTGTAATTGGCTCTTTCCTCACCGCTTACACCAACTCACCTATCGATAGCAAAACGATCAATCCGCGCAGCAACTTGCCTTTACCGAACTGGACAATCAACTACGCTGGGCTCAGCAAATTTGATTTCGCCAAAGACATCGTGAAGTCTTTCAAACTCAACCATGGCTACTCTTCTTCGGTATCAGTGAATGGCATGCAAACCAACCTCAACGCCACCCTAGATGCCAACGGTTCGCCAACCGCACTCGACCTCAACAACAACTTTATTTCGCCAATGCAAGTGCAAAACATCACAATTACCGAGCGTTTTTCTCCACTCATCGGTATGCTCGCCACTTGGAACATTATGGGTAAAAACATCACCACCAACTTCGAGTACAAAAAAGACCGTCAAGCAACGCTTTCACTCAACAACAACCAAGTGACAGAAACCCTCGGTCAGGAAATCGTAGTCGGAACAGTAGTGAACATCCCGAAGCTCAAGTTAGTGCGCAGTGTAGATGCCAGTGACCTCCTCATCAATGTCAATTTCTCTTTCCGAGACAACGCAACCGTGATCAGAAAAGTAGTAGAGAACACCAACATGGCCACCGCAGGGCAAACAACCGTGAGCTTCAAGCTAGACGCCAACTACAAACTCAACGAATACCTGAGCGCCATTTTCTACTACGAGCAATTCATCAATACGCCAAAAGTATCCTTGAGCTACCCAACAGGTAACCTCAAAACAGGCGTAACCTTGCGCTTTGACCTCAACGGACTCAAATAATGATCCGCACCGCCACCAGAGAAGACGTCGCTGCCATTTTTCAATTAATTGAAGAATTAGCTTCCTTTGAAAGAGCGCCCGAACAGGTGGTCAATACACCCGCACAATTGGAAATCGACCTTTTTGACGACCAAATTTGTTCGGCAATTGTGGCTACTGATCCTGACAACACCGTGGTGGGTTTTGCGTTGTACTACATCTCCTACTCTACTTGGAAAGGACGCTGCCTATATTTAGAAGACTTTTATGTCCAAGAAGCCGACCGCAAGCAGGGTTATGGGCAGGCTTTATTTGATGAAGTAGTGCGCATCGCCAAACAAATGGGCGTCAAGCGCATGGACTGGCAAGTCTTAGACTGGAACCATACTGCCCTCAATTTCTACAGGCGCAACCACGCCACCTTAGATCCGGAATGGATCAACGGCCGTCTTTTTTATGAATAAACCGCAAGTTTTCCGAGAAGTTGGCATCTTTATGGCGTGAACACCAATGCTTCGGCCCCTCATTTTGAAGAAATCGTAAAAGCCTACGACGCGAAGGTCTACAAATTGTGTTGGTATTTACTTAAAAACCGATCCGACGCGCAAGATTGCACCCAAGATATTTTCATTGCCATTTTTCAGGCCCTGCCTCACTTCAAGCAGGAGGCTAGCCTCAATACCTGGATCTACCGCATCAGCACCAATAAATGCTACGAGTACCTCAGGCGCAAAAAAAGAAAGAAAAGATTTGGTATTCATGTCCAAATCGATCAGTTTTTCTCCCAAACAATTGCTTCGCAACAGCACAACCCCGAAGAAATAGCACTCGCTGCAGAAAAATCACTTTTTTTCTGGAAAGCAGTGGACAAACTACCCCTTCAACAACAAATCGCTTATACGCTATACAACGTCGAAGATATGAGTTATCAAGAAATCGCTGAGGCCCTGCAGACGAGTTTAAGCGCAGTGGAATCGCTGCTATTTAGAGCCAGACGCAAGCTCGCCGAAGCATTAGCAGAGTGGGACAACAAGTAAACGCAAGTTTTAAATCAAAAAGGCAACTAACAAGCTATGGAACAAGAAAACTTTTATGCTCAACAGCCCACAATTCCTCTAGGCCTAAGACAGCAGCTCTTGCAGGCCCCACAAATTGTGAACAAACAAAAAAAAGAGCGTTCTTTTTGGCTCTTGACCGCTTGTTTCTTTTTGCTACTCAATTTCGGATTGTACATTCAGTATGAAAAGCAACAAGAAGAAGCTGCCCTAGCCTCCTATCATTACCTCACCCATTCTTATCCATATCCATGAAAAATATCCGGATTCTGCGCATGGTCATTTTACTTTTGGTTTGCGCCAACCTATTTTTGATGTTCAAACAATATTGGAAGCCGAAGCATCCGCCCATATTGAGTCAGGTTGTGCAAGCAGCAGGTGTGCAAGCTCAGGCGCTGGACAAAGAAATGCACCGCCACCACCGCGCAATTGTAAAATGGACCCAAAAACAATATGTGCTGCGTCAAAAGTTAGTGCACTCTAAACCACAAGAAGAACAAATTCGCAAGACCTTATTAGACCAAATTTCACAATGTCAAAGAACAATTGATTCTACCACCATTGCCCATTTTGACCGCGTTGATGCTTTGTGTACAGCTCCTCAGAAAAAGCGTTTTCACCAATTTAGAAAGCGACTTTTACAACCCCATCATTTCAAAAACTAATGCCTTTACTGCTTATCTTCTCTTTTTTACTTGCTCATCCGACTTTTGCCCAACAGCACATAGTGCTCCATTGGGATAAAATACCATTTGAACTTGAAAAGCAATACGAGCTCAATGACACATTTGCCGTACGCATTGACCAATTCAAATTTTATGTGCAAACTACAAACGGCAACGAACCCAACAAAATCCATTTGATAGACGCCGCAGCCCAAGAAACTTGGCACTGGACTAGCCCAATTGCCCCCATGCAAGTAGGTATTCAGGCAGCCATCCAAACTTCAGGCGTTTTCGCTGGAGACCTAGATCCCATCCACGGCATGTATTGGGCTTGGAACACGGGCTTTATCAGCGTGAAGTGTGTGGGTGAAGTAATCAATTTAAAAAATAGAACGCAGCAAAAATTTGAATACCATTTAGGAGGTTATCAAGCGCCTTTTGCTTGTATTAAGGCCATTCCTGGTAGCGGTACAAGCTTAAATTGCGATCTATCATTGTGGTTTAGCGCCATCTTGCATTCCGATACCCAAGATTGGCTCATCATGCAACCCAGTGATACTGGCCTAGCGATTTTTGAACTTTTCACAGCTTCTTTGCGCTATGACCAATAAAGTACTCTTGCTTATTTTATTGAGCGGCCTGCTCTTTTCACTTACCCTGCAAAAGATCAAAACCGATCTCAAATGGCCTGCACCCATTCAAAAGAAAACAGCTTATTATTCCGAGGCCAGTTTTGAATTGGGAAGAGCTCTTTTTTACGACCCCATCCTATCGGCTGACAGCACTGTTTCTTGCGCATCTTGTCATTTATCTTATACAGCGTTCACACACGTAGATCATCCGACAAGCCATGGTATTGCCGATCGCATAGGCAAGCGCAATGCTCCAGGTTTATTCAATTTGGCTTGGCGGCAAAATTTTCATTGGGATGGCGGCGTAACAAGTTTAACAGGTCAGTCGATTAATCCGCTCACGCATCCGGATGAAATGGGCGAAACCCTCCAAAACATTTTGAAGAAATTAAATCGGCATCCGCATTATGCTCCCTTTTTTGAGCGCATTTACAAGCAAAAGCAGATCGAAACCTGGATGCTGCTAGATGCCCTGCAGCAATTTACCATTGCACTTGTTTCTTCTGAAAGCTACTACGATAAAGTCATCTTGAAAAAGGCAAGTTTTTCCACCCAACAAGCAAAGGGCTTTGCTCTTTTTGAACAACATTGCAACCGTTGCCACACCGCACCGCTTTTTTACAGTAATCATTTTGAAAACAATGGCCTCCCGATTGATTCTTCAGATTTGGGTAGATTTGAGATCACTAGTTTGCTTGCCGATAAAGGTAAGTTCCGGGTACCGACCTTAAGAAATATCAGCCATAGTTTTCCTTATATGCACGATGGTCGTTTCAAAAACCTCAAGGAAGTCTTAGTGCATTATGGCAAGGAATTGAACTTAACGGATATGCAACAAAAAGACTTGATCTCCTTTCTTAAAACCTTGACAGATACCTCCTTTTTAATGAACCCACAATTCCAATACCATACCTTAACACCATAAACATGAAAAAAAGCTTATTTTCAATTGCTTTGTTTTGCGCGAGTGCAGTGCAAGCGCAGCTCAACCCGGCCATCACGAATTGGTTGATCAATACCAGCGGGCTCACGGGCTCACATTACGTGCAAGGCAATAGCACGCCAATTGCAGATAACGTGGCTGCCAATGTGCAAACCGTGCAATATTCCAACAATTTTGTATATGTGAGTACCAAAGGTATTCCGGCATATGTAACGGGGCCATTTTTGGACGGTAATCCGTCATTGGCGACCAACCAAAACGCCATTTTTAAACTTTCTCTCAACCCTAGTGCCAATACGGGAACACTCACGGCTACCACAGGAGGCAACATCGGGATCTTCATCAATGGCGTGGCTTTATTTGATTACCGCGACGGCGTGGCATGGAACGCACAAACCAACGCGCTTTGTGGTGGCCCGGGCAACCCGCCTTGCCCAGGTGGCCCCAATGCCAACATGCCATGGAATAGAGATGCTGTACCGGCTGAAAAACTCGGATTTGATTGCTCCAAAGGACATCCGGCAATGGGTAATTACCACCACCATCAAAATCCGAGTGCATTCAAATTAGACTTACAAGTCATCTCCACCATTTGCGATATTTACGATGCCGATGGCTTGTATGCCATTGATGCCGCCCAACATTCACCACTGATCGGATTCGCATATGATGGTTTTCCAATTTACGGTGCGTATGGATTCAAGAATACGGATGGCACGGGAGGAATCACGCGCATACAGTCTGGGTACCAATTGCGCAACATCAGTGTGCGCACGCATTGGGCCGATGGAACCGATGTAACAGATGGCCCCGCGGTATCCAGCACCTATCCTCTTGGTTATTTTCGCGAGGATTACGAATTTGTGAGTCATCCGGGACAGGGTGAATACCTCGATGCCAGTAATGGGCGTTTTTGCGTCACACCGGAATACCCAAATGGCACTTATTGCTATTTTGCCACTGTAGACGAAAATTGGAATTCAGCGTATCCATACGTGGTAGGTCCTAAATTTCATGGTGTGGTTACGGGCGCAAAAGTGAGCAGTATCGCGGAAACAGTGACCTCTTACACTTCAGGTGCGGGGCTGCAAGAACTTACTGCAGCTGATTGGCAAGTATGGCCTAACCCTAGTCACGAAATAGCGATGGTGCAAGTCAATGGGCTCACCACACAATCTAGAAAAGTGGCGCTTTATGACCAACAAGGCAGACTGGTCGCTCAAAAAACACTTGCACAAGGAAGTACAATTGTCTACTTTGAAATCGACACGTTGTATCAGGGCTTGTATTTGATACAAATGGAAGGTGATCCGCAGGTAAAAACCTTAGTTATCGAATAAATAAAACCAACCCAAAGGCGATATTCACAAAAAATGGGCTAATATTCAGTCAATCCGAGATGATGTTCATTTGACACAAAGAGTTCTGGGAATTCGCTGTAAGTTTATTCTGAAATAAGGAGAGAAACAGGTTACTTCTTGTGCATAGCCGTTGACAAGCTGCTTGGAGAGGCAGTTTCATTTTCTAGTTTGATAAGAGTTTAATAGTTTTTGTCAACGTCCGAAAGGAATGTGCATAAGAAGTTCCTGTCCTTATTAACTACATCGTACCACTCAGACAGTTTTGTCTACTACTAGGAAAAGGGCTGATTCGTCAGTCCTTTTTTTCGTTTATGGCATACAGCAAAGGCCTGCTGGGGGCCGCATCATTGACAAAATGCGCCACTTGCAACTCTAAAATATATGTACCGTCTGCCACCTCGTTAGGCACAAAAATCAATTCTGTTATGGTGCGGTCTGCAACTGGTGCCTCAGGTACCTTCCAAAAGGCATGATGGAAAGCCAATACGCCCGCGTCTTCTTCGCGATCTACGGAAGGGGTGTCTACTAAAAAATGCTTCACTTCGAGCTGATCCAACAATTGAACCACGCCCACATCAAAATAGCAAGGGTTGGTACCCGAATAATTCTGCGATGTCTTCTCGCTGTTATTGGGCAAAGTTCTGATCAAAATGGCCTCGGTATGCTCACTATTCAATAAGTTTTCGAGTTGATCTGCAAAAACCACGCGGTCTCCATTTTCTAAAACGCGCGGCACAACACTGAGCAAAGTGGCTTTGTAAAAATAGTTGTTGAGCGCCGCACTCACCGGATAAATGACCTCGCTGATGTGGCCATAAGATTCTGTATGAGTGCCATGTCCGTGCGGATTGAAAAACACATCTCGAAAATTAACCGCGCCACCCTCTGCCACGCTACCGACAAAACCATTTGCGCGGACGGGTTCCATGCGCGGAGCGTCTACGTACCAAGCTCTGGGGTTGTCTGAGGTAGCACTTAGACCCAAAGAAAGATCGATGGGTGCATTGGTGTCAATAAAATGCTGTGGGTCGAGGTAAAAAATCATGGAGTAAAAATAGCGCTTTTCGTATCTTTGCAACTATGGAAGCACAAAAAGACCGCCTTAAAGACCTCATTTCACACGCCAAAGAATACGGATTTGTTTTTCCGTCTTCAGAAATTTACGACGGGCTCGCTGCCACCTACGACTACGGTCAGTTGGGTGCAGAACTCAAAAACAACATCAAAACCTATTGGTGGAAGGCCATGGTACAGTTGCATGAAAACATTGTAGGCTTAGATTCTGCTATTTTCATGCACCCTACCACCTGGAAAGCTTCTGGCCACGTCGATGCTTTCAACGACCCTTTAATTGACAACAAAGATTCCAAGAAACGCTATCGCGCCGATGTCCTACTCGAAGACCACATCGAAAAAATTCGTCAGAAAATCGAGAAAGAAGTAGAAAAAGGACAAAAACGCTTTGGCGACACCTTCGACGCTACGCAGTTTAGGGCTACCAACCCAAATGTCTTGCGCAACCAAGAAAAAATTGAACAAATCGAGGCGCGCATGAAAACCGCGCTCGAAGCCAACGATTTAGAAGGCGTGCGACAGCTCATCATCGATTTAGAAATTGTTTGCCCAATCTCCGGCTCCAAAAACTGGACAGAAGTGCGCCAGTTCAATCTCATGTTCTCTACCGAACTCGGCTCTGTTGCCGGCGACGCCAGTACCATTTACTTGCGTCCAGAAACCGCTCAAGGTATTTTCGTGAATTTCTTGAATGTACAGAAATCTGGCCGCATGAAAATTCCATTCGGTATCGCGCAAATTGGCAAGGCCTTCCGCAACGAAATTGTGGCGCGCCAGTTTATCTTCCGCATGCGCGAGTTTGAACAAATGGAAATGCAATTTTTTGTGCGCCCGGGCGAAGAAATGAAATGGTACGACTACTGGAAAACGCTTCGCACCAAATGGCACCAAAACTTAGGTTTGGGCAATGAGCGCTACCGTTTCCACGACCACCTCAAATTGGCACACTATGCCAATGCAGCCTGCGACATCGAATACAATTTCCCGATGGGCTTCAAAGAACTCGAAGGGATTCACTCGCGCACCGACTTCGACCTCAAACAACACGAACAATTCTCGGGTAAAAAATTACAGTTTTTTGACCCCGAGCTCAACCAAAGTTATGTGCCTTACGTGGTCGAAACGTCAGTTGGCCTCGACCGCATGTTCTTGGCTGTCCTAAGCGCAGCTTACCAAGAAGAAACCCTAGAAGACTGCTCAGAACGCGTCGTGCTCAAAATTCCGGCGGTGTTGGCACCTTACAAAGCTGCTATTTTACCGCTCATCAAAAAAGATGGCTTGCCAGAAAAAGCGCGCGAAATCATGTCGCAGTTACAGCTTGAATACAGCGTGCTCTACGACGAAAAAGACTCCATTGGCAAGCGCTATCGCCGCCAAGATGCCATCGGCACACCTTACTCCATCACCGTTGACCACCAAACGCTAGAAGACAACACCGTGACCATCCGCGACCGCGACACCATGACCCAAGACCGCATCAGTATTGCTGAACTCGAAGGCGTGATCTCGCAAAAAGCGAGCTGGAAGAGCGTATTATTGGGTCTGCGCTAGTGAAGGGTTTTTTACTCGTTCTATGGAGTTCTTGTGCTGTCGGGCTACACGCGCAGTTTATCTTGAATCAAGAAGGACAAGCATTCAGTTCCACACCATTTTTCAATGACAGCCTCATTGCTGCTCAACATATCCGAACAATAGACGGTTTTTATACTTATAAAAAAGGGAACGAAGCCTTCAAGCCCAGCTCAGATTCATTCAAGTATACTTTCAATGCAAAAGGCCAACTCATTGCCAGCATGGAAATCCTGCAAAAAGGAGCTGCCAAAGACAGTATTTTTCATCATTATGCATATTTCGAAAGTGGTGAATTGCGCTTGCACCGTTATGCTGCTTATGGCGGGGCCATTTCAGAACACTACACCTATGACTCCCTTTCGAGACTGACCAGCGTAGCACTTTATCGCGATGTCTATGACCACCGCAAAGATTCTTTGTTGTCTTCGGTCAAGATGCGCACTGAAACCCTGCGCTATCACAAAGACAATCCGGAGAACTACACGCGCTACAACAATTACCAAAAACCCTATCTTGAGGTGAGTAAAGTCTTTGATCAAGAAAACTACCTGCGCAGCACCACCACCTATTACCGCATTTCACAAAATAGTGAAAGCACCAAATACAGCTACAACCAAACCGGCTTGTTAGCCAATAAGGCTTCTTTTACAGATACCTTGCAAGTAGCCAATGACGAATGGCGCTATCGCTACGACCAATGGGGCAATTTAATCGAGATGCACCGCTATGAAAACGGCAAATTCTTAACTGATTATCAAATTGTATACGACTACAAAACGGGGTTTTTAGGCTCCCTAATCAAAAAAGATGTGAGCGCAGATCAACTGAGTATTTTGCGCTTCACCAACTACACTTACTACCCCAAACTTTAAATTAGCCTGTTAATATTTTCTTAAAAAGCTAATTTTTAAGAACTTTGGCACAAAATTTAGGCAAGCTCCACAAAACAAAATACATGAGAAAACTTTACGCACTTCTTCTCTTTGCACTTACGATAACGAGTATTTCAGCACAAAACGTCAATTACAATTCTTCTAAATGGTTTTGGGGCCTCAATTACGGTGGCACTTGGCACAGCACTGACCTAGACAACGAACGCTACAATGGCTGGGGGCTCACTTTGGGTCGTTCCTTCAATTACGATTATGCCCGCGCACTCTCTTTTGACCTTCGCGGCCGCTTTTTAGCGGGGCAATGGTATGGCGCGGCAGATGCATTTTCCACATTAGATGCACAAGATTTAAGTTTCAACCCTGTATTGAATCCTTATTTGATTGGCGCCAACCAATACGTACACAACTTTCGTTCGGACATCAGAGAACTCGATTTAGAGCTCGTTTTGCACGCGGGTCGTTTGCGTGAGCGCACCGGTTTTGATCCTTATATTTTTGGTGGTGTTGGCCTTACTTGGCAGCAAACTTGGTCCGATGTATTGGATACGAATGGTATTTATGACTATAACGGCCTGGATTTGTCTATGCCTGCACAACAACAATTACTCGGATTGACCGATCAAATTTATGAAACCAGACTTGATGGTCTACAAGGCAACGAGTGGGGGGTGAACTGGATGCCAAGTCTTGGTTTTGGTTTGGCTTATCACAAAGGCCGATTCAGTATTGGCATTGAGCACAAGACCACCTTCACTATGGCCGATTCATTTGATGGCCTTACTCAAGGTGACCCACGCCTCAGAAACGATTGGTATCACTATACTTCTGGCTTTTTTCAGCTCCATTTCAAAGGAAGAGAATCAAAACCAGCACCTATCCGCGATGACAACCAAGCGGTTACAAACATCAACAACTTTACTCAGAATTGTCCTCAACCGATCATTAGCCTCATTGGGCAGCCTCAAACAAGTGTTTCAGTCACCACTATGGTTTTGCGCTACGATGTAGCTAATGTAGCTACTGCACAAGAACTGCAATTGACCAACGCTCAAAATCAAGCTATCCCTTTTAATTTTAATCCTCAAACAA
>JACCDQ010243238.1_pt1 | contig 17217 bp, 13 predicted proteins | sample 7446031 | NCBI WGS metagenome assembly JACCDQ01 (sample SAMN15323442, study PRJNA562643) | freshwater metagenome | isolation source: river surface water | place: USA:Blue River Watershed | collected 2017-08-17
AAAAAAAGAAGTAACGCTTATCAATAAACCCTTGCCAAAATCAACGAAAGTATTTTACAGTCTTCCGTCTGACAGTTTGTATCAACGAATGTTACACGTAAGCGATAACATGATAGCCGAACATTTGATGTTATTAAATGCCGACGCTTTGGCTGGTGAACTGAGCGTAAGCGTAGGAATCGAGCAAGTAAAAAAACAGTTTCTAACAGATTTACCCGATGCCTCCAGATGGGTAGATGGTTCGGGTTTATCAAGGTACAATCTTTTTACACCTCGAAACTTTATTACTTTATTACAAAAAATCTATGCCACAGTGCCACAAGAAAGGCTTTTTAAATTGTTACCAGCCGCAGGCAAATCAGGCACAATCAGAAACCTTAGTCAGTCAGACAAAGCCTTTATTTTTGCCAAATCTGGTTCGTTTAGTAATAATTATAATTTAAGTGGCTATTTAGTGACAAAAAAAGGACGAGTACTCATTTTTAGTATAATGAATAATAATTTCTTAAAATCTGGCAGTGAAATTCGGAAGGAAGTATCTAAGATTCTAACGGAAGTTTATGAACAAAATTAGTAAAGAATGTTTAAGACAATTATGCAATGCAGATGCTCAAAAGTGCTTTCAACAATCCTTATTATATAGAGGTAAGATTTGAAAAATTGAAACAATAAATTTCGAGAAAGAAAATACTTTAAATGAGATTATCCAAACAAAATCACTTAACAAAGTTTTTATCAGATACGATAACAAAAGGGAAATTAGCGAAATAACAAATCTTGAAAATTTACAAGCTAAATACTTTTTCGATAGAGTTTATCAACATTCAAAGCATAGAATCATACTTTGAATACAGTTAATTTTATCAAACTTATCAAGTGTGATTTTTGACAAAAAACTAAGGAATTGCCCTTTGAAAGTATTAAAGAAATCAAAAGCATTATTATCTTTATGCCGACAAATCTTTAAGCCAATATATTCTTAATATTATACAATACTTTCAAAGTAAATTTCAAACGGAGAAAAAACAATATTGAGATTTTGATTAGAAAGATTCTAAATTGATTGATGCGATATGTATTTAGCAAAAAATGAACATTAAATTAATTGGTTCATAAACAATCCAATTGTACTTTTGTGACCCGCAGTAGTATCTAAATGTTATTTTGGTAAATAAAGTTCACTTCTGCTTCTCTACATTTTAATAAAAAGGGTTGGTCAAACATATCTTATAGTAAATTGAATAAATCTTGTACTTTTATATAAATGTTCTGTTATAAAACGATTATGATAACCATGAAACGCTTGAAAATTGTTGCTCTTACGGCAGTTTTAGGCTTCTTCGCCTCAACTGTGATGAAAGCACAAGACGTCGCCGAAGGTGAACAAATTTTCAAAAACAACTGTGCAGCTTGTCACAACACAAGTGATGAAACCTTAGTAGGGCCTGGCTTAAAAGGTATTAGCGAAAGAAGACCATTGGAATGGATTGTGAAATGGGTACATAACCCACAAGCAGTTATTGCATCTGGTGATAAATACGCCAATGACCTTTACAAGAAGTTCAATCAAGCTCAAATGACTCCTTATCCGGGTTATTCTGAAGCTCAGATTAAAAGTATTATTGCTTATGTAGATGCTCAAGCAGCTCCAGCAGCGGCAGCTCCAGCAGACGGTTCAGCTCCAGCGGCAGCAGCTCCAGCAGCAGGTTCTGAAAATGGCGGAATGATGCAATACATTTTAGTAGCATTGTTAGGCGTGATGGTTTTGGTTTTGGTAGCCTTGTTGTCGATTGTTTCTTCTCTTTCTAAATTAGCTTCAATTGACCCTAATTCTGAAGAAGCATCTAAAACTCCATTCTTCCAAAATCTTGCTGAAAACGGTAAAAAGTTAGCTGCGAATAGTGCATTTAAAACGGGTGCAGCATTATTAATTACTCTTTTGATTGGTAAAGCTACTATTGATACAGCTTATGGTGTAGGTATTCACCAAGGTTATGCTCCAGAGCAACCAATTCAATTCTCTCACAAATTACACGCTGGGCAGTACGAAATCAACTGTAACTACTGTCACACAGGTGTTTACAAAGGAAAAGGTGCAAACATTCCTTCTGCAAACATTTGTATGAACTGCCACAATACAATCAAGCGTGAATCTCCTGAAATTCAGAAAATTTATCGTTCTCTTGAGAACGACGAGCCAATTCAATGGGTTCGTGTTCATAACTTGCCTGATTTAGCATACTTTAACCACTCACAACATACTAATGTTGGCGGTTTAGAGTGTACAAATTGTCATGGAGAAATCAACAAAATGGAAGTAGTAGAACAACGCTCTACTCTTACAATGGGTTGGTGTATCGACTGTCACAGAAAGACAGAAGTTAATACAAAAGACAATGCTTACTACGACAAGTTAGTAGAATTGCATAATAAAGAAAACAAAGAGCCTTTGAAAGTTCAAAACATCGGAGGTTTAGAGTGTTCAAAATGTCACTATTAATCATATTGATTTGTTAAGTATTGACATTTTAAGTTTATAATCAAGATATTTCGTTATACATATTAGGATATATGGAAAATAATACAAAACGATATTGGAGAGGGCTTGAGGAATTGACTAATGAAGCAGAATTTGTAAAGTATGCTCATCGTGAATTTGGAGATGCCCCTACAACAGATGAAAAAGGTGAAGCTATTATTGATGGTACAAACACCAATCGCCGTGACTTTTTAAAAGTTTTAGGTTTTGGCGTATCAGCAGTTACATTGGCGGCTTGTGAAGCACCAGTGAAAAAGACTATCCCTTATTTGAATAAACCAGAAGATGTAGAACCAACAATTGCCAACTGGTATGCTTCTACTTTTACTGATGGTGGTGATTACGCTTCTGTTTTGGTTAAAACTCGTGAAGGTCGCCCAATTAAGGTTGAAGGAAATAAAAGTTCTTCAATCAGCAAAGGTGCTTTATCTGCAAGAGTACAGGCTTCAGTTTTAAGCCTTTATGACAATGAAAAATTAAAAGGAGCTTTTGTTGCTGGAAAAGCAACAGACTGGGCTTCAATAGATAAAGAAGTAAGTGCTGAGTTAGCAAAAATCGCTGCTCGTGGTGGACAAATCAGAATTGTATCGAATACAATTTTGTCGCCATCAACTAAAAAAGTAATTGGAGAATTTATTGCTAAATATCCTACTACTAAATTAGTAAGTTACGACCCAAATTCAGTATCAGGTTTAGTGCAAGCTAACGGAGGTGTTTTACCAAGCTTTGATTTCAGTAAAGCTAAAACTATCGTTTCGATTGGTGCAGACTTTTTAGGAACTTGGATTGCTCCAGCAGAATTTGCTGGTCAATGGGCTAAAACTCGTAGAGTAAGTTCAGCTGAAGGTGGAAATAAAGAAATGTCACGTCACTATCAGTTTGAGACAATTATGTCAAATACTGGTGCTAATGCTGACTATCGTGCTACTTATAAACCATCTCAAGAAGGTTTAGTCGTAGCAGCTCTCTATAACGCAGTTGCAGCGAAAGTAGGTGGTGCTTCAATTTCAGCAGCATCTGTTAAAATTGATCATTTAGACAAAGCTGCCGCAGATTTAGTAGCGACAAAAGGAGCTTCTTTAGTAGTGTCTGGTTCTAACGACCCAGCAGTACAATCAGTAGTTGTAGCTATCAATGCTTTGTTAGGCTCTTATGGCTCAACAATTGATGCAGGTAGCCCAGTGAATTATCGTCAAGGTTCAGATGCTGAAATGAATACTTTTATTTCAGAAGCTAAAGCTGGACAAATTGCAGCGGTAATTTTCTACAACGCAAACCCAGTTTATAACCACCCACGTGGAGCTGAGTTAGCTGAAGCATTACCAAAAATTGGATTGACAATCTCTACAAATGATAGAGCAGACGAAACAGGCTCTCTTTGTAAATATAACACTCCTGATTCTCACTACTTAGAGTCATGGAATGATGCAGAACCTAAAAAAGGTTTCTTCTCTTTCACTCAGCCAACAATTTCAACAATTTTCAAGACTCGTCAAGCACAATCAAGTTTATTAATTTGGGCAGGCTTGAACGGTGATTATGCAACGTATGTTGAAAATAACTGGACTGGTATTTTAGGTGGAAAAGTGGCATGGTCAAAAGCATTACACGATGGTATCTATGAAGCTGGTTCAGCTATCTCTGCTGCAACTCCTTCTGTAAATGTTGCTGAGGCTGCTGCTGCTATTGCTAAAAATTATAAAGCTTCTTCTGATAAAATCGAATTAGCAGTTTATGAAAAAGTAACAATGGGTACAGGTTCTCAAGCTAACAACCCATGGTTACAAGAATGTCCTGAGCCAGTATCTAAAGCTTGTTGGGGAAATTACGCTACAGTTTCTTTAGCAACTGCTAAAAAATTGGGCTTAGATCAAGAAGTAGAATTAGATACACTTGAAGTTGAAGTAGTAGTAAACGGGAAATCAGTAAAACTTCCATTTATTGTTCAACCAGGTCAAGCAAATGATACTGTCGCTATTGCAATCGGCTATGGTCGTACAAAAGCAGGTAAATCAGCTGATGGTGTTGGTGTAAATGCTTATCCATTAACTTCAGTGGTAAACGGTAATATCGCTTATTTCAATACAGGTGATGTTCAAGTAAAAGCTACTGGAGAAACTGCCAAAATCGCTCGTACTCAGACTCACAACACAGTTATGGCTCGTGAGGCTGTAGTTCAAGAAACGGTATTAAGTGCTTACAAGAAAAATGTTGAAGCAGGTCGTTTCAAGCCAGAAATTTCAACAGCAGAAGGTAAGAAATCTACAATGGACATTTCTATCTGGAATGGTCATAAATACAACAACCACGCATGGGGAATGGTCATTGACCTAAACACTTGTACAGGTTGTTCGGCTTGTGTAGTTTCTTGTAATGCTGAAAACAATATTGCAGTTGTAGGTCGTCAAGAAGTAATCAATCGTCGTGAAATGCACTGGATGCGTATCGACCGTTATTATTCTTCTGATGCTGATGTTGAAGATGTAAAAGGTTTAGAATATGCTTCTGAAAATCCAGAAGTGGTATTCCAACCAATGTTATGTCAACATTGTAATAATGCTCCTTGTGAAACAGTTTGTCCAGTATTGGCAACAACTCACTCTTCTGAAGGTCTTAACCAAATGACTTACAACCGTTGTATCGGTACACGTTATTGTGCAAACAACTGTCCATATAAAGTGCGTCGTTTCAACTGGTTCCGTTACTATCAAACAGATGAGTATGATTTCCACTTCAATAACGATTTAGGACGTATGGTTATCAACCCAGACGTAACAGTTCGTTCACGTGGAGTTATGGAAAAATGCTCAATGTGTGTTCAACGTATCCAAGCTGGTAAATTAGAAGCTAAAAAGGAGAAGAGAAGACCAAAAGACGGAGAAATTCAAGTTGCTTGTGCTCAATCTTGTCCAACTAATGCTATCACTTTTGGAGATATGAATGATGAAACATCAGAAATCTCTAAATTGTTGGCAGTTGAACATAAAGGTCGTGCATTTGGTGTAATTGAAGAAATCAATGTTAAGCCAAATATTTCTTACTTAGTGAAAATCCGAAACAAAGAGGAAGTAGTTAAGAAAGAAGAAGCAAAAGTAGAGCATAAAGAACACGTATAATATTGTCGAGAATTATTATTTGATAGAGTGAGTGAGTAACCAAAACTTACTCACTCTACAAGAAAATTAATTATCGAACCATCACTGAAATTAAAACTATCAAATATTAAAATATGTCGCACGTAGTATCACCCATAAGAGAAACCCTCGTTTCAGGCGGTAAATCTTATCACGACGTTACAAATGATATTTGTAAGCAAGTAGAAGGAGCTCCAACAAAAGAATGGAAAATTGCTTTTGGAGTATCTCTCGTTGTTTTTGCTTACGGTGCTTATTGTCTATTCTGGACATGGTGGCAAGGAATTGGAGTTTGGGGTCTCAATAAAACAGTAGGTTGGGCTTGGGATATTACCAACTTCGTATGGTGGGTAGGTATCGGTCACGCTGGTACTTTGATTTCTGCTGTACTTTTATTGTTTCGTCAGAAATGGAGAACATCTATTAACCGTGCTGCGGAAGCGATGACGATTTTTGCCGTACTTTGTGCAGCATCATTTATCTTGGCACACATGGGTCGTCCATGGTTATTCCACTGGGCACTTCCATTACCAAATACATTCGGTTCTTTATGGGTAAACTTTAACTCTCCATTAGTTTGGGACGTATTTGCTATTTCAACATATTTATCAGTATCATTAGTATTCTGGTACATGGGACTTGTTCCTGACTTAGCAACTATCCGTGATAGAGCTCAAACAAAAGCATCAAAATTCTGGTACGGATTATTCAGTTTAGGTTGGAATGGTTCAGCGAAAACTTGGGCACGTTATGAATACGTATCATTAATTTTAGCTGGTATCTCAACTCCACTTGTACTTTCTGTACACACGATTGTATCTATGGACTTTGCTACTTCAGTAATTCCTGGATGGCATACTACAATCTTCCCTCCTTATTTCGTAGCAGGAGCTATTTTCTCTGGTTTCGCAATGGTACAGTCTCTTTTATTGATTACTCGTGTTGTATTCAAATTAGAAGATTATATTACTATTGAACACATTGAAATGATGAACATCATCATAACAGTAACAGGTTCAATTGTAGGTATTGCTTATTTAACAGAGTTCTTTATCGCTTGGTACTCAGGAGTTGAATATGAAAGCTACTGTTTCATCAACCGTGCTACTGGTCCTTATTGGTGGGCATATTGGATGATGATGAGCTGTAACGTAATCTCTCCACAGCTTTTCTGGTTCAAAAAGTTAAGAACAAGTATCCTTGTATCTTTCATCTTATCTGTGATTGTAAACATCGGTATGTGGTTTGAGCGTTTTGTAATCATTGTTTCTTCATTGCACCGTGACTACATCCCATCTTCTTGGGCAATGTTCTCGCCAACAATGTATGATATTGGTGACTATATCTTCTCATTTGGTTTATTCTTTACGTTGTTCTTCTTGTTCGCTAAATTCTTACCTGTAATCAACATGTTTGAAGTAAAATCAGTAATGAAAGGCGTTTCAACGAACTATCCTTTTAAGAAAAAATCAGGCGGAGAAAAATCTAAAGAAAGCGTACATTAGTATTTATCATTTAGATTCATTAAGAACTAATTACAAAACAGAATAAAGATTCAAACAATGGATTCAACAGAAAGATATTTAGTAGGAGTATATGACGATGATGAGGAAGTCTTGCATGCTGTAACAACAGTTAAAAATAGCGGAGTGAAAATTGAAGAAGTTTATACTCCATTTCCAATTCACGGATTAGACGTAGCCATCGGGCATCCACGTACACGTATTCCAATTGCAGCCTTTATGTTTGGTTGTTTAGGACTTACTTGTCTATTTTCATTAATCAACTATACAATGGTTTTTGACTGGCCGATGATTATCGGTGGTAAAGATTTCTTCGCTTTGCCAGACTGGATTCCAGTTTCTTTTGAAGGTACAGTATTGTTTACGGCTTTTGGTATGGTAGGAACATTCTTAGTTTCAAATAGCTTATGGCCAGGAAAACAACCAAAAACGTTTGACTTGAGAAGTACTGACGATAGATTCATTTTAACGGTTAACATGGCTAAAAATAAAAAGTCAGAATCAGAAATTGAATCAATTTTGAAAGCAACTGGTGCAATCGAAGTGAACGTTAAGCAATTTTAGTTTATGTCACTTAAAGATAAATTTGAGTGATTGACGAAAAAAATATTTCTAAAATTATGTTTACTAATAAAACTAAAAGTCTGTTGATGAGTGGAGTTATTGCTTTTGCAGTAACGGCTTGCGGAGATAAACATAACGACTCAGGTACTGAGTTTGCCCCGAATATGTATCATTCGGTTGCATACGAACCAATGTCACAAACAGAAGGAGACACCAACCATATTAATCCTTACGGAATGAATATGCGTTTACCAGTAAAAGGTACTGTTCCTCGTCGTAGCTATGGTTTAACACAAAGTGATTCTGTAAATGCAAAATTACTTCAAATGGATTTAATCTCTCGTAATATTAAATCTGGAGATATGGCATCATCTGAAGCTTTGTTATCAAACCCATTTGCACCGACTGAGAAAAACATCGAAGCTGGTAAAGAGCAATATGAAAGATTCTGTATTCATTGTCATGGTGAAGGTGGAAAAGGTGATGGCTTAGTTGCTAAAATGTATAAAGGTGTTCCTGTGTATTCATCAGATGCCTTGAAAACATTGAATGATGGTCATATCTATCACACAATTACTCATGGTAAAGGCCGTATGTGGGCTCATGGTTCACAAATTTCATCTGCTGACCGTTGGAAAATTGTGTTGTATGTTCATGAATTACAAAAGCAATAAATAGCTTTTGATTAGCAATCACTAAGAAGTTTTTAATTGAAAACTTCCCTACAATATAAAATCAAACTTACAAAATTTAAAGTATAATGGCGGGACATTCACATTTTTCCCCAGCTAACGTCGAAGAATACTTCGAGTTCACGGCGGAAGGTCGCAAGAGAATCATTTATGCTTTTGTGGCAGGAGTTGTGGCTCTCATAGTTGGAGTTTACTTATTATCACGTGGTGAAGGACACGAAGCTGCACACGCTGTGGCAGAACATGGTGAACACTTATCGGGTGGAGCAACTTCTCACCATGGAGATTACGATTGGACAAATCGTATTTGGGCTAACCTTTGGCTTAATGGTGTATATTTTACTGGAATATCTGTAATCGGGATGTTCTTCGTTTCTATTCAATATTTAGCTAAAGCTGGTTGGTCATCTGTTGTAAAAAGAATTCCAGAGGCCTTCCCTAAATTCTTATTTATTACAGGCCCTGTATTGCTTTTAACATTCATTTTCAAAGGTGATGTGATTTTCCACTGGATGCACCATGGAATTACTGACCCTACGAGTGAACATTATGATAAAATTATTGCTGGTAAATCAGGCTATTTGAATCAAGGTTTCTTCTTGGGTAGAATGGTAGTTTTCTTTGTACTTTGGTTAGTACTTTGGAACTGGATGCGTAAAAAATCTATTGAAGAAGACCTTAATGGTGGAAATGAAAATTTCTACTCAATGGTGAAAATTGCTACTGGTTTCATCGTTTTGATGGGTATTTCAAGTTCAATGTCTGCATGGGACTGGGTTATGTCAATTGACACACACTGGTTCTCAACAATGTTTGGTTGGTATATGTTCTCTTCTTGGCATGTTACAGGTTTAGCAACAATTACTTTAACAGTTCTTTTGTTGAAAGATAAAGGGTATATGCAATATGTAAACTTCAACCACTTACATGATTTAGGTAAGTTTATGTTTGCATTCTCTATTTTCTGGACTTACGTTTGGTTTGCTCAATTCTTATTGATTTACTATGCAAACTTCCCTGAAGAAACTATTTACTTCTTAGAGCGTTGGGAAGGTCATAATAAAATCTACAAAGCAAGTGAAATTATTAATGTTGTGTTCAACTTCTTCTTCCCATTCTTGGTAATGATGACTCGTGATGCAAAGAGAACACCAATATTCTTAAAGATTTGTTGTGCTTTCATTATCGTAGGCCATTATTTTGATTTTTATCAAATGATTATGCCTGGAACAATCGGTCCACACGGAGGATTTGGTTTAGTTGAGTTTGGTATGGTTACTATTTTTGCTTCTGCTTTCATTTATGTTATTTCTACAGAATTGACAAAAGCATCTTTAGTGGCTAAGAATCACCCATTTTTGGAAGAGGCACTTCATCACGATATTTAGTAGAAGCGTTTTTCCTAAAAAAATCGCTTCATCACTAAACATTTTTGATGAACATATTATTTAGAATTTATAATCAAAATTAATTTACGAACATGACGTATTTAATAGGTCTTTTGTCGATAGTGTTCTTGATATTGGCAATAATCATTGTCAACAAGAGTATAGCTCTTTCAAAAGGTATTCAGAGTAACGATGAAAATGCTGAAATACCTTTAGATGGTGCTAATAATTCAAATGCTATTGGTCTGGTTGTATTCTTGGTTTTAGGGTCAATTGGTGCTGCATGGTCATTTATTCATGCAAAACCAGATTTTTTACCAGTGGCAGCCTCAGAACATGGAGTTCAAACTGATAAAATGTTTTGGATTTCAATGGGAATCATCACATTTGCTTTCTTTGTAACAAATGCTTTATTGTTCATTTTCTCTTTTATTTATCGTTACAAAAAAGGAAATGTTGCAACTTTCTATCCTGTAAACCACAAGTTAGAGTTGATTTGGACAGTAATTCCAGCAATTGTTATGGCAGTTTTAGTATTTACAGGTTGGAGAACTTGGAGAGACATTACTGCTCAAGCACCAGAGAATGCAGTTGTTATTGAAGTTACTGGTCATCAATTTGGTTGGTATGTTCGTTATGCAGGTAATGATGACAATAAATTAGGAAACAGTAACTACAAATTGATTGATCCTACAAATAGCATTGGTATTGATTTTTCTGATGAGAAATCATTTGATGACTTTACAGCAAACGAAATGCACATTCCTAAAGGAGTGCCTGTTTTGTTGAAAATTAAGGCTCAAGACGTTTTACACTCTGTTTATTTACCTTATCAGCGTGTTAAAATGGATGCAGTACCAGGTATGCCAACTAAATTCTGGTTTGTTCCAACCATTTCAACTGAAGAGATGCGTTATAAAACAGGTAATCCAGAATTTAACTACAAATTGAACTGTACAGAAATTTGTGGTAGCGGTCACTTTGGTATGGCAATCACAGTTTTTGTTGACGAACCTGCTGACTATGCAGCTTGGTGTAAACAACAAAAACCTTTCTTGACTCAGAACCCAGACTTTTTAGCTAAAGTACCTGAAAAGTTCAAAGCTAAGGCTCAAAAATATATTGAAGCTCCTGCTGCCGAATCTGATAGTACTACAACATCAACAGAAACAGCTGCTGCTGGTACAGCCGCTTTACGTTAAAATTACTTATTCAACCAAGAATAAATTTTTATAAATTATGGCAACTGCGACACTAAACGCAACAGACGCTCATGCACACGAGCATGAACATGAGCATCACGAGTTAGGCTTCGTTCAAAAGTATATTTTTTCTGAAGACCACAAAACTATTGCAAAGCAGTATTTGATTACAGGTATCATCTGGGCTTTCTTCGGAGGTGCTATGTCAATTATTTTCCGTTTGCAATTAGGTTTTCCTGATATGGATTTAACTTGGTTGAAACCAGTATTAGGAAAGTGGATTGTTGATGGAAAGTTAGAGAAAGAGTTTTATTTAGCTCTTGTTACAATGCACGGTACTATCATGGTATTCTTTGTATTGACAGCAGGTTTATCAGGTACTTTCTCGAACTTCTTAATTCCATTACAGATTGGTGCAAGAGATATGGCTTCAGGCTTTATCAATATGTTGTCATATTGGTTCTTCTTCTTAGCTTCAGTTGTAATGTTCTCGTCAATCTTTATTGAGACAGGTCCTGCATCAGGTGGTTGGGTAATTTATCCTCCTCTAAGTGCATTACCACAAGCTATGCCAGGTTCTGGCTTAGGTATGACACTTTGGTTGACAAGTATGGCTTTGTTTATCGTGTCACAATTGATGGGGGGTATCAACTACATTTGTACTGTAATTAATTTACGTACTCGTGGTATGTCTTTCACAAAATTACCTTTGACAATCTGGGCATTCTTCTTTACAGCTATTTTAGGTTTGTTATCATTCCCAGTATTGTTGTCGGCAGCATTATTATTGATTTTTGACCGTAGCTTTGGTACGTCATTCTATTTATCAGAAATTTATATTGGTGGAGAGGCTTTACCAAATGTAGGTGGTTCAGCGATTCTTTATCAACATTTATTCTGGTTCTTAGGTCACCCAGAAGTATATATCGTATTACTTCCAGCTTTGGGTATTACATCAGAAATTATTGCTACTAACGCTCGTAAACCAATCTTCGGTTACCGTGCAATGATTGGTTCAATGATGGGTATTACAATGCTTGCGTTTATTGTTTGGGCTCACCACATGTTTGTTACAGGTATGAATCCATTCTTAGGTTCAGTATTTATGTTCCTAACGCTTATCATTGCTGTTCCATCAGCTGTAAAAGCATTTAACTATATCACAACTCTATGGAGAGGTAACATTATCTTCACTCCTGCGATGTTGTTCTCGATTGGTCTTGTTTCTCTATTTATTTCTGGAGGTTTAACAGGTATCATTTTGGGTAATGCTGCACTTGATATTAACTTACACGATACATATTTCGTAGTAGCTCACTTCCACTTAGTAATGGGTGCTGCTTCATTCTTCGGATTAATGGCAGGTGTTTATCACTGGTTCCCTAAAATGTTTGGTAGAATGATGAACAAAACTGCTGGATATGCACACTTCTGGGCTACTTTCATTGGTGTTTACTGTGTATTCTTCCCAATGCACTATGTAGGTTTAGCAGGTTTCCCTCGTCGTTATTATTCATTTACAGCATTAGGAAATGGAAGAATGGAAGCTTTTCTTGATATGAACATGTTTATCTCAATTGCAGCTATCCTGACATTTACAGCACAAGTGATATTTGTAATCAACTTCTTCTACTCAATTTTCAAAGGTAAGAAAGCTTCACAAAATCCGTGGAACTCTACTACTTTAGAGTGGACTACTCCAGTTGAACCTGGTCATGGAAACTGGCCTGGCGAAATCCCTGCTGTTTATCGTTGGCCTTACGATTATAGTAAGCCTGGTTCAGCGGTTGATTTTATCCCACAAAATGTTCCATACTCGGCTACTACTGAATCAAATCTTCCAGAGGAGAATGAAGAGATTGCTTTAGAAAAAGAAATTGAAGGCTTATTAGATGTGCAAAATTCATCTTACAGCCATTAATAACTAATTGACTCTAAAATTGAGAATATGTTAATTTAGGCTTCGCCATGAATTAATATGTTCTCAATTTTTTATTTGTAATGATTTCATAGAATTGAATGAAATTCTATTAATACTTCAGGAAATGGTTTTTAGAAAGTTAGGAATAGTTACTATCATTACAGTTTATTTATTAGTATTAGCAGGTGGAATCGTGAGAAGTACAGGCTCTGGAATGGGCTGTCCCGATTGGCCAAAATGCTTTGGGAGATATATTCCACCTACCCATGTGAGTGAGTTACCAGCCAATTATCAAGAAATTTATGCGGCTAAATTACATGGAGAAGTAGAATTTAACGCCACTAAAACGTGGATTGAATATGTGAACAGATTGCTGGGAGCTATTACTGGAATATTGGTTTTGGCTACGTTTGTTGTGTCTATTTTCTCATATTTTAAGAAAGATAAAGTAATCGTATTTTTATCTTTTCTAAGTGTTGTATTGATTGGAGCTAATGGTGTTTTAGGAAAATATGTAGTTGATTCTTTTCTAAAGCCAGGTGTAGTAACTTTACACATGTTATTAGCTGTTTTAGTTATCTTTGTGATTCTTTATGCCATAGCGAGAGCTTGGTCTGAAGTAATTAATGCAGAGACAATTCAAAACAAAAGTCAACTAAATAAAGTAATAATTATTACGCTTGTTCTGTCAACTTTACAAGTACTACTTGGAACGCAAGTAAGAGAAGCGATAGATAGAGTAATTGCTAATCCAGTGTTTGGTTACAATAGAAACACATGGATAGAGCAAATGGGGCTTCCTTTTTATATTCATAGAACTTATTCTTTGGTTATTTTGGGCTTCCATATCTATTTGATTTGGTTAATTAAAAAGAACATAAAACCTCAAGGATTGATTTATAAATACATGATAGCCTTAGTCGCTATTGTTGTTATTGAAATTTTTACGGGGGCAATTATGGCTTATTTTGGTGTTCCTGCATATATCCAACCTATTCATTTAACCTTATCTATTATTTCTTTAGGGATTCAGTTTATCATACTTCTGTTAGTAAATTCAGCAAGTGTTTTCGGTAAGCATAATCATTTATTTGAATTAAAATAAACAAATTATAACATAGATTTAAGGTACTCCTTTAGATTTATGCGTTAAAAATGACTTCAACAGAGGATAAAGTTTCTATCGGGTTTGCTTTGAAAGTAAAAGCTTATTACGAATTATTAAAATTCAGACTGTCGTTACTGGTGGCTTTTTCTGGGGCATTCGGTTACTCTTTGGCAGTGGATTACTTGGATTGGGGAAAAATAACTTTGATAAGTTTAGCAGGTTTTTTTATTACTGGTGCGGCAAATATTGTTAACCAAATCAAAGAAATTGAGTTAGACAAATTGATGAAGAGGACACAAAATCGTCCGTTGCCAACTGGAAGATTAACGGTTAATGAAGCACTTGTTTTTTGTGTTATCTTATTTGTGTTATCAAGTTATATACTTTTTGTAGAATTTAATTTCAAAGCTGGATTATTGGGTGTAATAAGTTTTTTCCTCTATGGATTTGTTTATACACCTCTTAAAAGAGTTGGACCAATTTCAGTATTTGCTGGAGCAATACCGGGAGCTTTCCCTCCAATGATTGGATGGGTAGCTGCAACCAATCATTTTGGTTTAGAACCAGGAATTTTATTTGCTATTCAGTTTTTCTGGCAGTTTCCTCACTTTTGGGCAATTGCTTGGGTGGCAGATGAAGATTATCAGAAAGCTGGCTTTAAAATGCTTCCCAACAATGGTCATAAGGATTTGAGAACCGCCATTACAATAATGATTTATACCATTTTCTTAGTTCCTTGTGGTTTTGTTCCTTATTTATTACACATGACTGGAATAAATTCGGCGATGGTAGCGGTACTTTGTGGTGTTTTGTTTTTATCACAAACATTTTACCTGATGTCAAAACCTACCGATAGGGCTGCTTTGATGATGATGTTTGGGTCATTTATTTATCTACCGATTGTTCAAATCGCTTATTTAATGGACAAAATATAATTTCCAAAAACAGTTAAATTGATATTCAATACCATGACACAAGAACATTTAGCAGATATAAAAGTGGGTGAGCCAGAGGAAACGCTCTCGATGAACCCCAAAAAATTCATGCTCTGGTTAGCAATCGTATCAATTACGATGATGTTTGCAGGCTGGACTTCTGGCTATTTAGTTAGAAAAGCAGAAGGAAGATGGCATGAATTCGAATTGCCAAATATCTTTTGGTATTCAACGGCAATACTTTTTGTAAGTAGTATCTCTATGATTTTAGCAGTAAAAGCTGCAAAAAAAAATAACTTCACTGTACTCAAAACCGCAATTTCTATTACTTTTGTGTTCGGGTTGTGTTTTTTAGCAACACAAGTAATAGGTTTCTCTGATTTGATAGAAAGTCAATTATATTTTGCAGGTAGTGATATTGCCGCTTCGTGGATTTATGTATTGGTAGGTTTACACGGTGTTCACGTTATTTCTGGATTAGTTGTACTATTGGTTTCGCTTGTTTCTTCATTCAGATTTACAGCCGAATCAAAAAATCTTACCAGAATCCAATTATGTGCTACTTATTGGCATTTTTTGGATATACTTTGGGTGTATTTATTCTTTTTCTTGTATTTCAATCGTTAATCTTTATAAATTAGCGAAGTTTTAAATTAATTGTAAACCAAAAAAAATAAAAGATGTCTGCATTACACGCTGCTTCTGCCGTTCCTGAGAAATTGACATGGTCGGGTGGTTCAGAGCCTTTGAAAGCAAGTTATGGAAAACTAATGATGTGGTTTTTCCTACTTTCGGATACTTTCACATTTTCAGCCTTATTGGTAACTTACGGTATGATTCGCTTTAGCCAGCAAGCATACGAGGGAGTACATGAGAAATTCTTTTTCTCAACAACTCACTGGCCAATTCCTGATAAAGTATTTGAAGCTGTTCCATTTTTACATGGGGTAGAAGCTCCATTAGTATTTGTCGGAATCATGACTTTTATCTTGATTTTTAGTTCAGTTACTATGGTATTAGCTGTTGAGGCTGGTCATCGTGGCGACCGTGCTGACGTTGAAAAATGGATGCTTTGGACTATTATCGGTGGTTTTACTTTCTTAGGTTCTCAAGCTTGGGAATGGTCACACTTTATCCATGGCCCAGAAGATTTAGCACTTGCTGCTAAAGATGCTCTTGGCAACCCAATCGAAGGTGCAAACTTGGTTCGTAACCCATACGGCCCTCCTGCATTTGCTGATTTATTCTTCTTCATTACTGGTTTCCACGGAACACACGTATTCTCAGGTGTGGTATTGAATATCTTAATTTTCTTCAATACAGCAACAGGTTTATATGACCGTCGTGGACATTATGAAATGGTTGAGAAAGTAGGTCTTTACTGGCACTTTGTAGATTTAGTTTGGGTATTCGTATTTACCTTCTTCTATCTTGTTTAATTTAGATTCAGTTAATCTCATATAAAAATGGCATCACACGGACATTCATCTCACTCTGAGGAGAAAGTAATACCAGCACCACAAACTGCTGCGATTTGGAAAACATTCTGGATTCTTTTAATCCTTACTGCTATCGAATTCATTATTGCATTTACATTACCTGCTAACGGAATCAGAGTTGCAATTTTCGCAGGAATGACTATCGTAAAAGCATTCTATATTGTTGGTGAATTTATGCACTTGAAGCATGAAGTAAAAACATTAATCTGGGCTATTTTAATACCAACTATCTTCGTTGTTTGGTTATTAATAGCATTGATTTATGAAGGTGGTCACCTTTATTGATTTTCGTTCAATTAGACTACTTGCACAAGTTTTTAGAAGTCTAAAATTAAGTTTTAGACTTCTATTATAATTGATTAAAGAATATAATCATGCAAAAGACAATCAAAGCTGGAATTCTAATCGCTGCATTAGTTGTTCCAGCTTTAATTTTTTTATACTTAAAAGGTTTCGGTGAAAATCACTATGAACTACCTTATATGATTCCCTTGACGGATTCAACAACTGGAAATGTATTGATGAAGAAAAATCCGAATCCAAGATGGAATCAGCCAGAAATGGATACTGTTTTTCATACAATTCCAGAATGGGAATTGACAGATGAAAATGGAAAGGCTTTTTCAAGTAAAACGTTAAAAGGAAAAATTTATGTAGCAGATTTTTTCTTTACTCGTTGTACTTCTATTTGCCCAAAAATGTCAACGCAATT